>Ga0118677_10000022_pt1 | contig 273888 bp, 214 predicted proteins | sample AliMusrvi5mmetaG_FD_86154 | JGI IMG/M metagenome (GOLD analysis project Ga0118677, IMG submission 86154) | reverse complement strand
ATCTATTCTTATCTTTGCACCATCTATGGTTTCAATCAACAATCTATCCATTCAGTTCGGCGGAGAGTCGCTGTTTGATCATGTCTCCTTCATTATCAATGACAAGGACCGCATTGGCCTTGTAGGCAAGAACGGGGCCGGTAAATCAACATTGCTTAAGATCATCAAAGGACTTCAGAAGGCCGACGAGGGGGATATCATCACACCCGAAAGTTATTCCATCGGATACCTCCCGCAGGAGATGGAGACCCAAAGCGAGCGAACGGTCATAGAAGAGGCCATGAATGCCTTTTCGGAGGTGGTTCTCCTGGAAGGCAGAATTGCAGCTTTTGAGAAGGAGATCGGCATCCGCACCGATTACGAATCAGACAGCTACCAGCACCTCATCCGTAAGCATTCTGAAGCGATTGAGCGCTATCACCTGATCGGGGGCCAGGCTGTCCATGTGAATATTGAAAAGGTACTCACCGGGCTTGGTTTTGAACGCGAGGAGTTCGACAGGATAATGTCGACCTTCAGCAGCGGCTGGCAGATGCGTGTCGAGATTGCCAAGATCCTGCTGCAGCAGCATGATGTGATCCTGCTGGATGAGCCAACCAACCACCTTGATATCGATTCCATTCAATGGCTCGAAGAATTCCTGGCCGGTTTCAAGGGCGCAGTCGTGCTGGTATCGCATGACCGTGCATTCCTGGACAATGTGACGAAACGGTCGATCGAGATTTCACTCGGCAAAATATATGATTACAAGGCCAATTATTCGGAATATGTGCTGATGCGCGAGGAGCGGATGGAAAGCCAGCTTGCCACGCACAACAACCAGCAGCGGCAGATAAAACAGATTGAACGGTTCGTCGAACGGTTCAGGTCGAAGGCCACCAAGGCAAAGCAGGTACAGTCGCGGATCAAACTGCTCGAAAAGATCGACCTGGTGGAAGTTGACCTGGTTGACGAATCGGGGATCAGGTTCAGGTTTCCGCCGGCTCCCCATTCAGGGAAAATCATCCTCGAAGGAAAAAATATCTGCAAGGATTACCCCCAGAAACGGGTGTTGAACGACCTCTCTTTTTCGGTCATCAAACACGACAGGATTGCCTTTGTCGGGAAGAACGGGGAGGGGAAAAGTACCCTTTCGAAGGTGATCACCGGGCTGGTCGATTACACCGGCGACCTGAAATTCGGGCACAACGTCGTGATCGGGTATTATGCCCAGAACCAGAGCGATTACCTTGATCCTGAAAAAACGGTCTTCAAGACCATTGATGACATCGCTGTAGGCGATATCCGAACCCGGATCAAAGGGATCCTGGGAGGGTTTCTTTTCAGCGGCGATGACATTGAGAAGAAGGTGAAGGTGCTGTCGGGCGGAGAAAAGTCACGGTTGTCTCTTGCAAAGTTGTTGCTGACTCCCGCAAACCTGCTCATCCTTGATGAACCTACCAACCACCTCGATATGCGGTCCAAGGATGTATTGAAAAGTGCGCTCCTGCAATACAACGGCACCCTCATCATCGTATCGCACGACCGGGATTTCCTGCAAGGGCTGACCAACCGTGTTTTCGAGTTCAGGCATGGCGTTATCAAGGAATACCTTGGCGATATTTATGATTTCCTGGAACAACGGCGGCTCCGGACACTCAGTGAACTGGAGGCAAGCCAGCAGAAGGCTGCTTTACAAAGTGCCGATGGTGAGCAGGTTTCCAGGAATAAGCTGGATTGGGAAAAGCGGAAGGAGAACGAAAAGGATATCCGGAAGGTGAAAACCCAGATTTTGAAATGTGAATCGGAGATTGAACGCCTGGAGGCAGAACTGAAGGAGAAGGAGCAGATGCTCGGAAACCCTGAAAAACACCAGAAACAGGTCCAGGATGGAAGCCTGTATAAATTGTACGAGGAGGTGAAAAATGCCCTTGCCCGGGAAATGAAAAGGTGGGAGGAACTTAATTACGAACTCGAGATACTGGAAGGATAACTATTTCTCCCTGCCAAGCATTTCCTTCATCAGGCCGTTCACCGCGCCGGATTGTTCATCACTGAAAGAGAAAGAGGACAGGATTTCCAGGGCCTTCGCATGGTGAATTTCAATCTCCCTGCGTGTTATTTCATCAATACCCAGCAGCCGGTATATTCCGAGAATTCCCTCTACTTTCTCATTCCCGTTTTTTTCATTGCTGAAAAACAGGTCTTCCAGCGTTGACCGTGTTTCTCCTTTGGCCAGTTCAAAGGCCTTCAGGAAGAGATAGGTTTTTTTATTTGTAAGGATATCACCCCCGATGGCCTTTCCGAATTTGGTGGTATCGCCGAATGCATCCAGGAAATCATCCCGCAACTGGAAAGCAAGGCCGAGTTCAATGCCAAATTCATATATTTTAACTGCAGCTTCGGTGTCTGCCCCGGCCAGCATGGCCCCCAGTTTGAGACTGCAGGCAATCAGAACTGCTGTTTTCAGCCGGATCATAAGCATATAATCGGCAATGGTGATGCCTGACCGGTGTTCATAATCCATGTCGTATTGCTGCCCTTCACAAACCATCCTGGCCGTATCGTTGAACAGGTTCAGTACCTGGGGCAGGAGGGCGGGGGCCGTCATGGCAACATATTCATAGGCGATCACGAACATGGTATCACCCGACAGGATGGCGGTGTTGTTGTTCCATTTCCTGCAAACCGTGTCCTTCCCGCGCCGCAGCAGGGCATTGTCCATGATGTCATCATGGAGCAGCGTGAAATTGTGAAAAATCTCAACGCCCATGGCCGGGTAAACCGCATCTTCGATGTTTCCCCCGAACAGGTCGCACGACATGAGCACCAGGACCGGGCGCAGCCGTTTTCCTCCCATTTCGAGCGTATAGGCGATGGGTTCATAGAGCCGGAAAGGTTCACGGTCAAACCGGGTTGTTGAAAATGCATCACCAATGCGTTGCTGAAGTGCCTGGAGGGAGAACATGGCAGTATTTGAAATTTTGAAGAATAAAGGATTAATGGTTGAGTTATTCGCCCAGGTTCAGCAGGTATTGACCATAGCCGCTTTTCAGCAGCGGTCGCGCTATTTCGTTCAGTTGATCCCGTGTAATGAAGTTCATCCGGTAGGCGATTTCTTCAATACACCCGATCTTCAGCCCCTGCCTGTTCTGGACCACTTCAACGAATTGCGAAGCCTGGAGTAATGATTCGAAGGTTCCTGTATCGAGCCAGGCGATTCCGCGGCTCAACACACCCACCTTTAATTTCCCGTGATCGAGGTACCAGCGGTTCACATCGGTGATCTCGTATTCTCCCCTTGGACTGGGTTTGATGTTTTTTGCCACCTCCACAACGGAATTGTCGTAAAAATATAAACCCGGAACGGCAAAATTGGACTTTGGCTTTTGTGGCTTTTCCTCGATGGAAAGCGCGTTGAAATCCCCGTCGAATTCAACGACTCCGTATCGTTCGGGATCGTGCACGTGGTAGGCGAACACCACGCCCCCCGTCGGATCATTGTTTTCCTGGACAAGCTGGGAAAGCCCGTTACCGAAGAAAATATTATCCCCGAGCACCAGCGCAACCTTATCGTTCCCGATAAAGCTTTCACCGATGACAAAGGCCTGCGCCAGCCCGTTCGGGACCACCTGCTCGGCATATGAAAAAGAGCAGCCAAGCGATTTGCCGTCGCCCAGCAGCTGAATGAAATTAGGCAGGTCGTAAGGCGTGGAGATGATCAGTATTTCATTGATCCCCGCCATCATGAGCACCGACAGGGGATAGTAGATCATCGGTTTGTCGTAAATCGGCATCAGTTGTTTACTGACGGCAAGCGTAAGCGGATGCAGCCTCGTGCCGGCTCCCCCGGCTAAGATGATTCCTTTCATGGGGTCATTTTTATTTTTCTTCTTTTTCGCCGATTTCGATCCCGTCGAGATCGACGTCGGCCTGGTCTTCATAGAAGTCGACCAGCGGTTTTTCGAAGCCCTTGGTGGTGCTCCATTTGTCGAGCGTCAAGAGCATCGAAGGCAACACAAACATGTTCAGCAGGCCTGCAACCAGCAAGGTGAATGAGATCAGGAATCCAAGGGCCTGCGTCCCGCCAAAGGTTGAAAGGACGAAAATCCCAAAACCGAAGAAGAGAACGGTGGAAGAGTAGATCATGCTGTAGCCGGTTTCGCGCAAGGCTGAAATAACCGACGACGGGATGTCGTGTCCGGTATGTTTCAGCTGCAGCCGGTATCGCGACAGGAACTGGATGGAATTATCCACCGAGATCCCAAGGGCAATGCTGAATATCAGGATGGTGGAGGGTTTTATCGGGATGCCGGTAAAACCCATCAGGGCGCCGGTCATCAGTTGAGGGATCAGGTTCGGGATCAGGGAGATCAGGATCATGCGCCAGGAGGTGAACAGGAAGGCAAGCAGCATAGCGATCACCACGATGGCCAGGGCAATGCTCTCCCACAGGTTCCTGATCAGGAAATTGGTGCCCTTGAGGAATACCACGCTGGTCCCGGTAAGGGTAACCTTGTATTTTGCAGGACTGAAGATGGAATCGATGGTGGGTTTCAGGCTTTGCTGGATGCTGTCGATCTGCTTGGTGCCTACATTGGCCATCTGGACGCTGATCCGGGTGACCTGGTAGGTGGAGTCGATGAAATTGTTGAGTATCGACCGTTTCTTCGATTTGAAGGTCGGTATGTAATCAGCCATGAAGGCCAGCTCGTTGGAATTGGGCAAGGAATAAAACTGGGGGTCGCCACCATAAAAAGCCTGTTTTGCAGTCTTGATGACCTCGACGATCGACAGCGCTTTGGACAGTTGACGGTAGGTTTTCAGGCTGTCCTGCAACCGGTCGATCTTTCTCAGGGTGGCAAGGTTCATCACCCCTTTTTTCTTCCTGGTATCCACGGTGATTTCGAGGGGCATGATTCCTTTAAAATGCTGTTCAAAGAACATCATATCGGTGTATATCGGATCATGCTTTGAGATATCATCCACCAGTGTACCGCTTGTTTTAAGCCTGGAAGCCCCGATCGCACCAATTACGATACAGGCAAACATGGTGATGTAAATGGGTTTGCGGTAATGCTGAACCCAGATGACCGCCTTGTCGATGAGCGATTTTGCAAGACTTTCTTCGATGTGCTTGGTATACCTGCTCTCGGGTGGCGGCAGGAAACTGAAGAAGATCGGAACCAGGGTAAGCGACAACGCATAGATGAACATGATGCTGATGGAAGCGACCAGTCCGAATTCAACCAGGAGCTTGTTGTTGGTAATGATGAAAGCGGCAAAACCCGTGGCGGTGGCTGCGTTGGTGAGCAGGTTGGCAACCCCGATCCGCTGGATCACCCTCGACAATGCCTTTGCCTGGTTATGATGATGGCTGTATTCGTAATGGTATTTGTTCAGGATGAAGATGCAGTTTTCAACTGCGATGACGATGACCAGCGGTGGGATGATCGAGGTGAGCATGGTGATCTTGTAACCGAATATCCCCATCAGCCCGAGCGCAAAAACGACACTGATCAGGACGATGAGCATGGGAAAAATCACCGCCTTGGCCGACCGGAAAAACAGGTAGAGGAAGAAAGCTGAAACAACCAGGGCAAGCATAACAAACAACCTGAGTTCGTTTTCAAGTTTTTTCGCGATCAGCGTGCGGATGTATGGCAACCCCGAAAAATGCGATTCGATCTTTGTAACAGCCGAAAACCGGTCGACCATGTCTTTGATTTCCCTGATCAACCGGTCACGGTCCTTTGAATTGATCGTTTTCTTATCCAGGGTCACGGCCATCAGGTAGGCCGAGGTTGCTTTGTTGAACAGGAGCCCGTCGTAAAAAGGAAGGGAAAAGATCAGGTTCTTGATGGAGTCGAGCGCATGCTGGTCCCTGGGTTTGTGCGGGGTGATCGGGACGAATTCAAACTTTTTAAGTGAATCGTTTTTAACCAGGTTGTAGATTTTCGTGACCGAGATGATCTCCTCCACGCCCCTGATCCTTTTCAGCGAGTCGGTGAGATCGTATACCGCATTAAAATCGGGAAGATTGAACAAATGCGTATCGGCAATGCCGATGAACATGACCGTTCCATCCTGGCCGAATTGCTTCACAAAATTCTGGTAAACAATGTTTGTCGAATCCTTTGCCGGGAGAATCGAGGCACTCTCGTACTGGATTTTGACAAAGGTTGCCTGATAGGCCATGAAGACCGTTAAAAGCGCGATAACAACGATAAGGGTGATCCTGTTACGTAAGATGGTTCTGACAAGAAAATTCCACACAGTCTTTGATTTAGGAGTGCAAAATTAAGAAAAACCTGATTGAAAATGGAGAATCTCTGGTACCTTTGCAAGATAATAAGGATAAAACAGGTCCCAAATTTCGCTACCTCGCTACCTCACTACCTCGCTACCTCTCAATTCCCTCTTCTATGCATAAAATCCTCTTCATCGATGCTGTCCATCCCCTGATCGGCGAAACGCTGGAGAATCTTGGCTGCCGTTGTGATTATTTCCCGCAATACGGCCGCCGTGATTTCCTGGCGGTGATCGGGCAGTACACCGGGATCGTCATCAGGAGCAAGACCAGGATCGACCGGGAGTTTCTCGACCAGGCCACGCAGCTGAAGTTTATCGGTCGGGTGGGAGCGGGGATGGAGAACATCGATGTGGAATATGCTGAAAGCAGGGGCATCGTATGCCTGAATTCCCCCGAGGGTAACCGCGATGCAGTGGGCGAACACGCCCTGGGGATGCTGCTTTCGCTGATGAACAACCTGAATCGCGCCGACCGCCAGGTGAGGAGCGGGACCTGGCTTCGCGAGGAAAACAGGGGCACGGAGATCAAGGGAAAAACGGTGGGCATCATCGGCTACGGCAATATGGGAAGCGCCTTTGCCCAGCGACTGAAGGGTTTTGAAGCCCGGGTGATCTCCTGGGACAAATACAAACATGGGTATGGCGACGGCAACACCACCGAGGTGAACATCCAGGCCGTTTTTGATGAAAGTGACATCCTGAGCCTGCACCTTCCTCTGACAGGGGAAACGGAGGGGATGGTGGATGAATCATTCCTGAACCGGTTCCGGAAGAGCATCTGGCTGATCAATACGGCGCGTGGCGCCATTGTCAGGACCGCCGGCCTCGCGGCTTCCCTCGCATCCGGCAAGGTGCTCGGGGCCGCCCTTGACGTGCTCGAGTTTGAGGACGCCTCATTTGAAAAACTATCCCACGGCTTTCCTCCTGAAATGGAATACCTCACGCATTCCGACCGCGTTATCCTCACCCCGCACATTGCCGGGTGGACGCACGAATCGAATGTAAAGCTTGCCCGGGTGCTGGCTGATAAGATCAGCCTTCTGCTTCCCATGCTTTAATGCGTTCATTTAGCCATTTGCCAAAAAAGTGTAAATTTGCACCCGCAATCGGTTTGCTCCTGTCTTTATTCCTTTTTTAACCATCATGGTATTTCTTTCAAAGCGATTTAACTGACGGGCGTTTAAACATTATATTCTTAAAATGAGATACGAAAACAAGCTTTTTCACGGCAAAACACTGGCCATTTTATCCGGTGGTGGCGACACGCCTGCAATCAACTCAAGCATCGAGGCCATCCGCAACCGCGCTTCCCTGCTCGGATTTAAAGTTTATGGCATTCTCCAGGGCTGGAAAGGCCTGCTGGGCGACGGCGATGTGGTTGACCTCACCAACCAGCCGTATGACGGTTATTACGGGGGCACGGCATTGCGTTCAAGCCGCACCAACCCCTTCCCCTCGAAAAAAAATCCCGAAAGCCGCGTCCCCCAAGTGCTGCGTAACTTTGAGCGTTACAAGATCGACGTACTCGTCACCATCGGCGGCGATGACACCAATGGCGCGGCCAAAAGACTGTTTGAAACGGAAGGCATCCCGGTGATCGGTTTTCCGAAAACAATCGACAATGATCTGCGGACAAGAACAATTCATACCTTCCAGGGCAAAGACATTGAAGCAGTGCTCTGTCCGGGTTTCCCCTCAGCCGCCAGGTCGATGATGGAATTCACCGCCAGTATTAAAACAACCGCCGAATCCCATTCCCGCATCATCGTGATGGAGGTGATGGGCCGCGACGCAGGCTGGCTGACAGGCACCTGTACCTTTGGCGGCGGATCGCTTGGACTTATTCCCGAATTTGATATCACCAGGGAAAGGAAAGAGGTGTTCTTTGAAACCGTCAAGGAGGCCTACATGCATTCGAAAAAGAAATGCCTGGTCATCCCTGTCTCCGAAGGAATCCGCTGGTATGATGAAAAGACCGGGAAGGTCGATGTTGTTTACGCAAGTTCGGAAGTGGATGAATATGGTCATCCCCGTTTTGGCGGCGTGAGCGGCATTGTTGCCTCGGAGATCAGCAGCAAGCTGGGTATCGAAGCACGTGCCCAGATTTCGGGATACTATCCCCGCGCAGGCCACTGCCGGCATTACGACCGCCGCCTGACATCGACCCTTGCCGACAAGGTAGTAGACCTGTTGCTCCGTGAAGAGTACGGCCAGATGCCGGTCATGAAACGGATCGTGCCGAATGTCGAACTCGAAGAGTTCAACACCACCTCGATCGACATGGGTGCCGTCGGCAACAAGCCATTGTCGGAGGATTACTACGATATCAGCAGGTTTTCGTTTACAGATGCCTACAGTGATTTCCTCGGCAATATCCTTGGCAAACCTGAATACGACGATTTCAGGTACGATTTCCCGGTGGTTATTCCCTAAACCTGCCTGACCCTTCCCCGGAACGGGAGGAACTTTGCGAGTTTTTTCACCCGGTCACCACCTGGCAGGTATTCCTGCTGCGGAGTTCCATCAGGATTTTTCTTCCCCTTGTGATACGGTTAATCGCTTCGTCGGTATAATGACGAATGGTGTACAGTTCAAGTCCGTCGTTGTAGCGCGTTTCATAATCCTTCCCCAGGTAGCTGATGAGCGGCGTCACCTTGTGCGGGTCATTGTCGATGCAGAAAGAAAAACTGATCGCGGAATTTTGCATGATATTCACCTTTACCCTGAAGTTGGCCAGGATACTGAAAATATCGCTCAGGTTCTCTTCAAGGATGAATGAGAAATCGCGGGAGGAGACAGAAATGAGCACCTGGTTTTGCTTCACGATGAAGATCGGGGTGGCGATTTTCCATTCCCTGACATTTTTCACGATGGTACCGGGCTGATCAGGATCGAGGAACGATTTTACCCGGAGCACGATGTTGGCGTTTTCGAGGGGTTTGATCGTTTTCGGGTGGATCACGCTGGCCCCGTAATAGGTTAGCTCGACGGCCTCCCGGTAAGAAAGGGTTTCAAGACACACGGCGTCGGGCATCAGTTTGGGATCGGCGTTCATCACCCCGGGCACATCTTTCCAGATGGTCATCTCCTTCGCATGCAATGAAAAAGCAAAGATGGCCGCCGAAAAATCGGAACCTTCGCGACCAAGGGTGGTTGTGTTTCCCTCCTGATCACACCCCAGGAACCCCTGGGTGAGGGCAATTTTCCCCGGCACCGGGCTGGTCCCGAAATAGCTGCTGATCGCCGAACTGATCCGCGGTTCGGTGACCTTCCAGTTTACCCGCGCATCCCGGTATGTTGAATCGGTTCTGATCAGTTCCCTTACGTCGAAAAGCCTTACCGGGATTCCCTGCCCGGCCAGCCAGTGATGTACGATTGCCGTGGAGAAAAGCTCCCCGTAACTGACCACCTGGTCATATTCAAAATCACGTTCATGACCCATTCCGGAGTACAGGTGCCCCTTCCGGATATAGCCGCGCAACTGGTTGAACAGGGAATCAAGCTCCCCGTAAACCGGGTGGTCCTTGTCGGCGAAAAGGTTGTTCACGATCCCGAAATGGTAATCGCGCACCTTCCCGAAGGCTTCGATGACCGCGACAGGATCCCTGTTTAAATAGTGTTCAAGCACCGATTCGAGTGCATTGGTCGTTTTCCCCATGGCCGAAACCACGACCAGCAGCGGCATGTCGGGGAACCGTTTGAGTATGGAGGCGACGTTGATGATCCCGCCGGCACTGTTGATGGAGGCGCCGCCAAATTTGAAGACCCTGATGTGCATGGCGCAAATGTAAAGAAAAACTAAGATTGGATTCGACGGAAATCCTTATTTTTGTACGCTAAAACCAGCAATCCCATGAAATTCAAAACCCTTACCGAGTTTATCATCGAACAACAGTCGGAATATCCCCAGGCTTCAGGCGAATTGTCCAGGCTACTCAATGACATAGGCATTGCGGCCAAGTTCGTTAACCGCGAAGTGAACCGCGCCGGGCTCGGCGAGGTGATGGGCTATGCCGGTGAGGTGAATGTGCAGGGCGAAGATCAGAAAAAACTGGATGTTTATGCAAACGACCAGTTCATTGCGGCCCTGAAGTCGGGTGGGCAATGCTGTGCCATTGGCTCCGAGGAAAATGAGGATATCATCATTCTCGACAATGATGTCTCGAAACATGGCAAATATGTCGTCGCCATGGATCCGCTCGACGGTTCTTCCAACATCGAATCGAACGTCTCCATCGGTACCCTCTTCTCAATTTACCGCCGCCGCACCGTCAGGGGAGCCGCCCAGCTTGAGGATTTCCTGCAGCCCGGCCGAAACCTGGTTGCCGCCGGTTACGTGATCTACGGTTCCTCCACGATGCTGGTCTATACCACCGGTTACGGTGTCAATGGTTTTACGCTCGATCCCTCCGTCGGCTTGTTCATCCTGAGTCATCCCGATATGAAATATCCCGAACTTGGAACCATTTACTCGATCAACGAAGCCAACTATTTTTCATTCCCGGAAGGGGTCAGGCAGTACATCCATTTTTGCCAGGAGGAGGACACGGCAACCCACCGTCCCTATTCCACCCGGTACATCGGGTCGATGGTTGCCGATATTCACAGGAACATGATCCGCGGCGGTGTTTTTCTATACCCTGGTACCTCCAAAAATAAAAAAGGCAAACTGCGGTTGCTCTACGAATGCAACCCGGTAGCCTTCCTGGCCGAACAGGCCGGAGGTAAGGCCTCCGACGGGTTCCGCCGCATCCTCGACATCCAGCCGGCATCCCTTCATGAGCGCTCTCCCCTGTTCGTCGGACCAACCTACATGGTTGAAAAGGCCGAAGAACTGATGAAGGAACATTCACCCGATTTCAGGATCGATTGAAACCTTCAGGTCTTTTATCCCTTTACAGAGAAAGCGCCCTGGTCAGGGAGGTCGCGGGCAGGTTTGCAGGGTCGGGTGAGGACCACAAGCGCTTTCGCCTTCATTTGCAGGGGCTCGTAGGATCTTCCCGTTCCATGGTCGCCGCGGCGGCTTTTGAAGCCGGCACCCAGGTTCACCTGGTTCTGCTTCCCGACAAAGAATCAGCGGCTTATTTCTTCAATGACCTCCAGCAGATACTGGGCGATCGTGTCTATTATTTTCCATCCTCCTTCAAACGCGGGTTCCACACCGGTGTCAAAGACAACCAGGGACTCCTTTCGCGCACCGAGGTGCTGAACCACCTGAACAGCCGAGCCAGGAAATTCATCGTGGTGAGTTTTCCGGAGGCCATCTCCGAAAAGGTGGTGAATAAGAAATACCTCGAAAAGAATACCCTGAAACTGTCGGTCGGTGAACAGGTAAGCATGGATTTCATCCTCGACCTGCTGGTGGAATATGAATTCGAGCGGGCCGATTTCGTGGTGGAACCAGGCCAGTTTTCGCTGCGCGGCGGACTCATCGATGTCTATTCCTTCAGCAGCGACCATCCCTACCGGATCGAATTCAGCGGCAACCGGGTGTCGACGATGCGCACCTTCGACCCATCGACCCAGCTCTCCATCAGCAAAATGGAGGAGATCAGCATTGTCCCCGACATACGTGTCAATGCTGAAAAGAAGATCGCCTATGAATCGCTGTTTGCCTTCCTGCCCGACCGGGCCGCCATCTGGCTGGAAGATCCCGGGTCGATGGCCCACGGGATGGAAAAACTGCCTGATTCCGAATTGCTGCTGCATGGGAGTGAATTCCTGAAGGCGCTCCTGGACTTTTCAACCATCGAATTCGGGAACAGCTGCTACTTCAGGACCGCGCAGTCCATCGCTTTCAACACTGTTCCCCAGCCCTCCTTCAACAAGAATTTCGACCTGCTGCTGCAGGACCTTCACCGGAATTCCGCCATGGGATACCAGAACTTCCTGCTTGCCGACAACCCCAAGCAGGCAGAGCGGCTGCAAAGCATCTTTGAGGACATCGAGTCAAAAAAAGGTGACCCAACGGTCGTTACGCACCACGCGTCACGCGGGGCTGATGAGACGGCCTCCGGCCAGCCTCCCGTATCGCACACCACGCTGAACTTCTCTCTGCACGAGGGCTTCATCGACCGCGACCTCCGGCTGGCCTGTTACACCGACCACCAGATATTCGAGCGTTACCACAAGTTCCACCTGCGCGATGGTTACAAGGCCAAGGAGGCCCTGACCCTCAAAGACCTGTATGACCTTCGTCCCGGCGATTTTGTGACCCACATCGATCACGGCGTAGGCCGGTTCGACGGCCTCGAAAAGATCATCAACAACGGCAAGGAGCAGGAGGCCATCAGGCTGATATACAAGAATGACGACCTGCTCTACGTGAGCATTCACTCCCTGCACCGTATTTCCAAATACATCGGCAAGGAGGGGAGTCCCCCCTCTCTCAACCGGCTGGGGTCGGATGTCTGGAACAAACTCAAGAACAAGACCAAGAGCAGGGTTAAAGATATCGCGAAGGAGCTGATCAGGCTCTATGCCGAGCGGCGGGCTTCCAAAGGGCTTGCCTGCGCACCCGATACCTACCTGCAGACGGAACTGGAGGCCTCCTTTATTTACGAAGACACCCCCGACCAGATCAAGGCAACCATCGACATCAAGAAGGACCTGGAGGAAACGTACCCGATGGACCGGCTGATTTGCGGGGACGTCGGTTTCGGGAAAACCGAGATCGCCATCCGGGCCGCCTTCAAGGTAGTGACCGAGAGCAAGCAGGTGGCGGTTCTCGTGCCAACCACCATTCTCGCGCTGCAACACTTCAAGACATTTTCCGACAGGCTGAAATCATTTCCCTGCAGGGTCGATTACATCAACCGTTTCAAATCGGCCAAAGACCAGAAGCTGCTGCTTGCCGACCTTGCGGCGGGAAAGATCGACATACTGATCGGGACCCACCGTTTGCTCAGCAAGGATGTGCAGTTCAGCGATCTCGGCCTGCTCATCATCGACGAGGAACAGAAATTCGGGGTGGGGGCGAAGGAAAAGATCAAGATGCTGAAGGTGAATGTCGACACCCTTACTCTCACAGCCACTCCCATCCCGCGAACCCTCCAGTTCTCGCTGATGGGTGCCCACGATCTTTCCATCATCAATACCCCGCCGCCCAACCGCTACCCGGTGCAAACCGAGATCCATCCCTTCGGGGAGGAGGTGATCAGGGAGGCGATCAGCTTTGAAGTTGCACGCGGCGGCCAGGTGTTTTTCGTGACCACGAGGGTCATGAACATCATGGAACTCTCGGGCATGGTGCAGCGCATGGTGCCGGGGGTGAAGGTTGCCGTTGCCCACGGACAGATGGAGGGCCATAAGCTTGAAAAGGTGATGGTCGATTTCATCGAAGGAGAATATGACGTACTCATTGCCACCACCATCATCGAATCGGGGCTCGATATTTCAAATGTCAACACCATCATCATCAACGATGCACACCATTACGGGCTGAGCGACCTGCACCAGCTCCGGGGCAGGGTAGGGCGATCCAACAAAAAGGCCTTCTGTTACCTGCTGGCCCCGCCCATGTCGTCGCTTACTGATGAGGCGCGTAAAAGACTGCGGGCCATCGAGGAGTTCGCCGACCTGGGGAGCGGATTCAATATTGCCATGCGCGATCTCGATATCCGGGGGGCGGGCAACATCCTGGGTGCCGAGCAAAGCGGTTTTATCTCGGAAATCGGGTTCGAAATGTACCAGAAGATCCTGGATGAGGCGCTGCTTGAACTCAGGGAGAACGATTTCACCGAACAGTTGCCGACCGACCCGCCTAAAACCTATGTGCGTGAATGCGTCATCGAAACCGACCTGGAGATCCTGATCCCCGATTATTACATCACCAACATCACCGAAAGGCTGAATCTGTACAAGGAACTTGACTCGGTTGAAACCGAGGAAAACCTGCTGAAGTTCAGGGAGCGGATGACCGACCGCTTTGGCGAACTGCCGCCCCAGACGGAAACCCTGCTCCATACCATCCGATTGCGCTGGATGGCGCGCAAACTGGGATTTGAAAAGCTGGTGCTGCGCAACGAAAGGCTCACCGCCTATTTTATCAGCAATGCCGAATCGTCCTATTTCCAGTCGCCGCAGTTTAATTATATCCTGGAATGCATCAAAACGACCAGGACTGACTGCAAGATGAAGGAGGAAAAAGGCAGGCTCTTCATGACCTTCAGGGAGGTTTCAGGGATAAATAGCGCCATTGGTAAACTGGAAGCATTCCAAATTTCAAAAGTTACTAACATTTAACAATTCATTTATATTGGCTGCCCTTACTTTTCTTAATTTTGTTCCTGATTTTCGGGTAGTAACCATTTAACACAAACATATGAGAAAACTTGTACTTTTTTTAATTGCATTCTTAGCCTCAGGCGCACTTTTTGCCCAAACCGACTGTTCAGACCTGTTCATATCACAATATATTGAAGGATGGAACAACAACAAGTCCCTTGAAATTTACAACCCGACCCAGTCGGCCATTACCCTCGACAATGTTTACCGGGTGATTCGATGGTCAAACGGCAATTCGGCTGCCGACGGGGATCCCCTGTATGTGCTTCCCCTCACCGGGACCATCCAGCCATTCAAGGTCATGGTCATGATCCAGGATACCACCAAACCCGGGCAGGATACCATGGTATGGCCTGCGTTGCGCAAAAAAGGCACCTGGCTTGCCCCATACGATTACGGCGGAACCACCCCGGGTGGCAATGTCTGTTTCTGGAATGGCGATGATGCCATTTCTATCCAGAAAAAGATCGGCGCCACCTGGACGGACATCGACATTTTTGGTGAAATCGGCGTCAGGCCCAAGAACTGGCAGGGAACCTACAGCCCTTCGGGTGCCTGGACCGATACCAAGCCCTATATTCTTGGCGTGGGCATGTATCTTACCAAGAGCCACGGCCTGAAACGCAAACACACCATCAAACACGGGGTTGACCGTGCCACCATGATCACTTACGGAAACACAAGTACCGGGGGTGTCCCCGATAGTTTCTACGCACTGCTTGAATATGATACCCTTGCCGTGAATTTCTTCGACAGCCTTGGCCATCACTGGTGCGATTGCAAAACCGCTTCCGGAATCGGTAAAATCACCGCCGGTCAGAATGTTGTCATCCAGCCGAATCCTGTTACCAACGGCAGGTTTACCGTTCAGGCACCCCAGCCCTTAACCTCCGTGGAAATTGTCACTATTGTCGGACAATCTGTTTTTCACCAGGATTTTTCGGCACCTCAGCGCGAAGCCCTTGTTGTATTTAACACCATGCCCTCAGGTGTCTACTTGGTACAGGTGAAATATGGCAACGACCAGTCGGTCTCCAAAAAAATCATCATTCAATAATAAGCCAGGCCCGGGTTTCTGTTTATTTTACCTGGTGTTGATTCAATGGCAGAATAGAGGGACGAGGCTTGCCTCGTCCCTCTATTTCACCTAATCCAAGAATTTTATGACAAAATATCTTACCATTTTATTTCTTTCGTTGCTTTTTCCCGTGATCCTGTTTGCACAAAAGCACCAGGTGAGGGGGATCGTTACCGATGCCAATTCGGGCGAGACCCTGATCGGCGCCACCATCTCCTACGGCGAAGGCAAAGGGGTGATCAGCGACATGGACGGGCGTTATTTTATCAAACTCGATAAAGGCACCTATCATTTAAAAGTGTCGTATGTGGGGTACGTGCAGCAGGTCGCGGACATCACCATGCAGGAGTCGGACATTACCCAGAATTTTCAATTGAAAACGCCCACGCTGACCGAGGTGGAAGTGGTTGCGGATGTGGCGAAAACCCGTGAAACTCCGGTGGCCTTTTCAACCGTACAACCGATTAAATTGCAGGAGGAACTCGCTGCACGCGATATCCCGATGATCCTGAACAAAACCCCCGGGGTTTATGCAACCCAGCAGGGTGGCGGCGACGGCGATGCACGTATCAACATCCGCGGTTTCAGCCAGCGTAACCTTGCCGTGATGATCGATGGGATCCCGGTAAACGACATGGAAAACGGCTGGGTCTACTGGTCCAACTGGTTTGGCCTCGACGCCGTTACCAGGAGCATCCAGGTCCAGCGCGGACTGGGAGCTTCAAAACTTGCACTGCCGTCGGTAGGAGGTACCATGAACATCATTACCAAAGGCATCGATGCAAACTTTGGCGGCACAATTAAACAGGAAGTTGGTTCTGATGGCTTCCTCCGCACCTCGCTGGGCCTTACCAGCGGCCAGCTGAACCACGGCTGGGGGGTCACGGTAGCAGGATCATATAAACAGGGAAACGGATGGGTGGAAAACACCTGGACCAAGGGTTGGTTTGGATATATCAGGGTGGATAAACGTCTCGGAAAGCATACGCTTACGTTTTCTGCCATGGGTGCTCCCCAGCAACACGCCCAGCGTGCCTACCAAAAATCGATCGCGACCTTTGACACGTATGGAATCCGTTACAACTCGAACTGGGGACACCTGAACCGCTGGACCGAGAAGGATGCCCAGGGCAACCCGGTATACACCGGGACTACTGAAAACCTTTCCCAGTCAAAGAATTACTTTTTTAAACCACAGATCAGCCTGAGGGATTTCTGGAGGATCAACGACAAATTTTACCTGTCGAATATCATCTATGCTTCGATTGGCAACGGCGGAGGGACCACGAATTTTTCGTCCAATGCTGCCGGCGCCTATGGCACTTCAACCTTCAATACCAATCAGTCCGACGGACTGATCAATTACCAGTTTTATTACGACATCAACAAAAACGATCCTACCCACCGGTCGGGGGCCATTATCCGCAGCAGCGTGAATAACCACAGGTGGTTCGGGTTACTGTCGACCTTCAACTGGGAGATCAACGCCAAGCTGACCTTGTCAGGCGGACTCGACCTGCGAACATACAAGGCCCAGCATTATGGCGAAGTATACGACCTGTTGGGAGGTGATTTTGTGAGGGACGATGCCAACCAGAACATCAACCCTTACCAGACCAAATTCTATATGGGGGATAAAATCTATTACTACAACGACGCACTGGTTCGCTGGGGTGGCGTTTTTACCCAGCTGGAATATAAAACCGGTAACTGGTCGGCCTTTGTCAATTTAACCACGGCAGTATCGGCTTACCAGAGGATCGATTATTTTAAAAAGAAAGACCTTGTTATCGATGGGAATACTTTTACCCAGGCAGTGGGATTTGGAGATACCTTTTTTTATAATGGTTCGAAAACCCTTACGGCTACAAAGGTTGACTCGCATTATACATCAAACGACACTACCTACGTAATAAAGCAGACCGGCAGTAAAAAAGACACCTCGTTCATCGTTAACGCAAAGGGTTATAATAACAATTCTGCCGAAGCCCGTGCAACGCAGACTAAGTGGAGGGTTTTCCCCGGTTATACCTTTAAAGGCGGGTTGAACTACAACATTAACAAAAAGAATAATGTATTTGTCAACCTGGGATACCTGTCCAAGGCCCCGCGCTTTGCAAACGTGTTCAACAACGCAAACCAGGAGATCCAGGATGCAAAGAACGAGGTGATCGAGGCTGTTGAACTCGGATACAGCTTCAACACCAAAAAGATTGCACTGAATTTCAATGCCTACCTCATTAAGTGGAACAACAGACCACTGGATGCGCCACTGACCTATACCTACAAGGGAGACCCCTTTCCTTACAATATCAACGGGATAGATGCATTGCACAAAGGCATTGAAATTGAATTCGGATACAAACCCGTACCGTCGCTTCAATGGGACCAGGTGCTTGCCTATGGTGACTGGAAATGGACCTCAGGCGGAACAGCGAATGTGTATGATCCGTCCGGTAACTTGGTAACAAGTTTTACATACAATGCAAAGGGAGTCCATGTTGGTGACGCTGCCCAATTCCAATTCATGGAAAGTGTTCGCTGGGAAATTATCAAATATCTTTATGTCTCGGCAAGTGTCACCCTGTTTGACAAAAATTATTCACAGATGGACCCGTCCTCTCTTACTTCAAATTTCATGGATAAAAACGGTAATCCCCCCGATTCATGGAGAATGCCGATGTATTATCTGGTTGATGCGAATGCCGGCTACAAGTTCGTGTTTAAAAAATTCAAACTCGATCTCCGTGCTACGGTCATCAACCTGTTCGACAAGGTATATATCGCCGATGCAAAGAACAACGACTCTTACTCGACAACAACATCCAACAACGATGCTGCCTCTGCGGGAGTTTATTACGGGATGGGGAGAACGTTCAATGTTTCGCTGGCGCTGAGTTATTAAGGGAGTATGAGATGACAAGGTGAAAAGGGTTGAAGTATTTTTGAAAAATTAATTTATTGATCATTGACGGGGATTTTGTGAGATTTTTCCGTATTAACTAACGTAAAACAGAAACCAATCAAAAAGATGAAAAAAATAGCGTTATCAATTTTCTGCCTGCTGATCCTGGGCGTACAGGGCTTCTCGCAAGCCACCATTGCAGCAGCGAGGGCCATGCCCCTCGGATCAACCATCACCGTCCGCGGCATTGTGACCAATGGTCCGGAGCTTGGGATTATCCGGTATTTCCAGGATGCAACGGCCGGCATCGCCGCCTATAGTTCTACCATTACAGGCCTTTCGAGGGGCGATTCGATTGTACTGACGGGAGTTACTACGAACTATAACATGCTGATGGAGATCAACCCGGTAAATTCCTTCAGCGCCATCGCACCGCGGCCGATTCCCGCACCGATCGTCATTGCCCCTGATGGAATGGCAGAGCAGTACGAAGGAATGCTGATCAAAATGGTTGGCGTGACCTTTGCCAATGCCGGCGGCGTTTTTTCGGGAAATACCAACTACAATGTAACGGCCAATGGCAAGACCTGCCAGGTGCGCGTAAACACCAGTTCGAACCTCGTCGGCCAGATCATCCCGGCCTCGGCAGTAACCCTGGTGGGTATCTGTTCCCAGTTCTCCTATACGAGTGCTACAAGCGGCTACCAGATGCTGCTGCGGGATAAAGATGACATCATCAGCGGCAGCTCAATTGTTTTCACAACCCCGCTGACCGTATCAAACATCACAACCACCGCCCTTACCTTCGGCTGGAGTACCAATATTGCCGGAACCACAGAATTGTTTTACGGACGGACTCCCCAGCTTGAACTCGGCCATAAAAGCGCCACCGGAACAGGTACAGCCCATACGATCAACATTACCGGTCTCAATCCCGCCGACCTGGTCTACGTGAAGGCATTTTCCGTTGCAACACCCGATACCGGTTTTTCAGGACTGAAGAACTTTGTCACGGTGTCCAGTTCTACCGGAACCATCAAGACCTATTTCACCCGCCCGGTCGACACGTCCGTTTCCACCGGCACCAAGGCAATCCAGATCTACCGCGCTGTTGACGACACTTGTATCGCATACATCAACCGTGCAAAATACTCGATCGACATTGCCATGTACAACTTTAACGTCGAAGGTCTCAGCAACATCGCCACAGCCCTCAACGCAGCCTACAACCGCGGTTTGAAGGTCCGCCTTGTGGTCGACGGCAGCACCAACAACTCGGCGATCCCGGAACTTGTTGCCGGAATCGGAAAAATTCCCCGCCCGGTCACCACAGGCATCATGCACAACAAGTTCATGGTCATCGACGGACAGTCGACCAACCAGAACGACCCCATCGTATGGACAGGTTCCTGCAACTGGACCGATCAAAACATCAATACCGATGCCAACAATGTCCTGTTCATCCAGGACGCCAGCCTGGCAAAGGCCTACACGATCGAATTCAATGAGATGTTCGGTTCAGCCACCACCACACCGAATGCAGCAAACGCAAAATTCGGTCCCGACAAAGCGGATAACACCCCCCATGAATTCGTCATCGGCGGAAAAAGAGTTGAGGTCTATTTCAGCCCGAGCGACGGCGTGAACCAGCAGATCGTCAACCATATCGCCACGGCCAGTTCCGATCTTGAAATCGGTACGATGCTTATTACCAGGGCCGTGATCAGCGATGCCATCATTGCCCGGAAAAATGCCGGTGTGACAACCAAGGTGGTCATCACCAACCGTGCCACCTCCGATGCAACCGTGGTCACCAACCTGCAGAATGCCCTCGGGACCAACTTCAGGGAATACCACGAACAGGGATTGCTCCACAGCAAATACATGATCATCGACGAAACGGCCCCCACATCCGATCCATTGGTCTGGACAGGATCACACAACTGGAGCGATGCAGCCAACGTGAGCAACGACGAAAACTCCATCGTCATCCACGATGCAACCATCAGCAACCTTTTCTTCCAGGATCTGAAATACCGTTTCGACAAGGCGATCCCCCTGAACAATGTTCCCGTTCTTGATCTCGGACCTGATCAGTCGGTGGTTGCAGGCGATACAGTGCAGCTTGATGCAGGCACCTTCAATTCATACGTATGGTCGACCGGCGAAATGACCCAGATCATCCAGGTTGATTCGGCAGGTGTCGGACTCGGTATAAAAAAAATATGGTGCCGCGTCACAACCCTCAGTCCGGTCGGAACCCAGTCGGACACAGTAAGGATCACCTTTAAACCCAAAAGCGGCATCAGTGAGCAGAATTCGCTTGTATCCCGGTTTACCGTCTCCCCGAACCCCACATCAGGCAACTTCATGATCGGCTTTACCGCCAAACGCTCCGAGCCTGTTTCTTTTGAGCTGATGACTTTCGACGGCCAGGTGATCTGGCGGTCAACCGCCACTGCTTTGGCCGGATCAAACGCGGTCAGGGTTAACAATGTCCAGGTTCCTTCGGGAATGTACCTCGTACGCATGGTGACCGATGAAGGCTCACTTGGAAGAAAACTGATTGTTAAATAGTACTCTACCGGGACCCGGTACAATACCGGGTCCCCTTTTTCGTTATATCATAAAATGAATTATTCACATTAAATTTACAGGTTCGTGTCAGATTGCCTGGTAATCATACCAACCTACAATGAAAAGGATAACATCGAGCGCATCCTGCGCAAGGTGTTTTCCATGCCAAAGGAATTCGATGTGCTGATCGTTGAAGATAATTCTCCCGACGGTACGGCAGCCATCGTCAGGAAACTCATGACGGAATTTCCCGAACATCTTTTTATCGAAGAGCGCAAAGGAAAACTCGGGCTTGGCACTGCATATATCCATGGGTTTAAATGGGCCCTGAAAAGGAGTTACAGCTACATTTTTGAAATGGATGCCGACTTCTCGCACAACCCCGACGACCTGATCAGGTTGTATGACGCCGCATTGAACAAGGGCGGCGATCTCATCATCGGTTCACGATACATTACCGGTGTGAACGTTGTCAACTGGCCGATGGGGAGGGTGCTGATGTCGTATGTCGCATCCATCTACGTGAGGTTCATTACCCGGATGAAGGTGATGGACACGACCGCTGGTTTCAAATGCTACACGCGCCGCGTTCTTGAAACCATCGATCTTGAACACGTCAGGTTTACAGGCTATGCCTTCCAGATCGAAATGAAGTACACAGCGTGGAAACACGGGTTCAATATTGTTGAGGTGCCGATCATCTTTACCGATCGTACGATGGGTGAATCGAAGATGAGTACGGGTATCTTTAAAGAGGCCGTTCTGGGCGTATTGAGCCTGAGATGGAGAAGCCTCTTTAAAAAATATAAACCCTACCGGCAATAACCCGCGATTTTTTTTTTATCGTCATCTCCCGACTCTTCCAGGGTCCATGGTCCTGTTCGGGCCGGGATGAAAAATTCTCCAGGAAATGACCGATTCTTACTATATCCACAATGCCATCATCGTTAATGAAAACACACGCATTGCCGGCAGTGTTTATGTCCGTAATGGCGTCATTGAAGAAATTTTCAATGGCAATGCCCCCGGTGGTTTTCCGTTCGGGGAGAACACCATCTCGGTCGACGCCCGGGAGAAGTTCCTGTTTCCCGGGGTCATTGATGACCATGTCCATTTCCGTGAGCCGGGACTGGCTGCCAAAGGAAATATTGCGACCGAAAGCAGGGCCGCTGTTGCAGGGGGAGTGACCTCCTACATGGAAATGCCCAACACAATACCCAATGCCACAACCCTTGGCATCCTGGAAGAAAAATACACCCTGGCATCGGAGAAATCCCTGGCCAACTATTCCTTTTACCTGGGCGCAACCAACGACAACATCGGGGAGATCGAAATGGCCGATCCTGCCATGATCTGCGGATTGAAACTCTTCCTCGGGGCCTCCACCGGCAACATGCTGGTGGATAACCCTGAATCCCTCGAGGCGATTTTTTCCCGATCACCCCTGCTGATCGGGGTACATGCCGAGGAAGAGGCGATCATCCGTAGGAATCTTGCTGCCTTTACAAAGCAATACGGAGAGGACATCCCGATAGGGGCACATCCCCTTATCCGGAGTGAAGAGGCTTGCTTCATCTCCTCCGAAAAGGCTGTCCAATTGGCCCTGAGACACAATGCCAGGCTGCACCTGATGCACCTCTCGACCGCCAGGGAACTGAAGCTCCTGCACAACAACCTGCCGCTGTCCGAAAAAACGATCACCGGGGAGGTATGCATCCACCACCTCTGGTTCGACGACCGCGATTACCAGGACCTGGGAACAGGGATCAAATGGAACCCGGCCATCAAATCATCGGGCGACCGTGAAGCACTTTTTGCCGCACTGCTCAACAACACCATCGATGTCGTAGCCACCGACCATGCGCCCCACCTTAAAGAAGAAAAGGATCATCCCTATATAAGTTGTCCCTCAGGAGGGCCGCTGATCCAGCATTCACTGGTGGCCATGATGGGTTTCTTCCAGCTTGGCAGGATCCCGGTTGAAAAAATTGTCGAGAAAATGTGCCATAATCCCGCTATCCTTTTCAGGATCAGCAACCGGGGCTTTATCCGTAAGGGCTATTTCGCCGACCTGGTCCTGGTTGACCCCGACGATCCCTGGACCGTTGACAAGGAGAATATCCTGTATCAATGCGGTTGGTCGCCCTTCGATGGTGTGACCTTCAAATCGCGGGTAACGCACACCTGGGTGAACGGGCACCTGGTATTCAGCCAGGGCAGGTTTGATGATTCCCGCAAAGGAATGAGATTAACTTTCAATCATAATAGAAACAAATGAAAGCACCAATACTTTCAGCAATCCTGCTGATGTTTATCCTTGTTTCCTGCCACAATGAAAGCAAGGTTACCGAAGAGTCCTATCCGGATGGCTCGCCGAAACGCGTTTGCGTATATCTCGGAAAGGGCCAGAATAGGGAGATGATCAGGGAGACCACCTATTACCCGAACAAACTGGTTCAGATGGATGGAACCTACAAGGACAATAAACGCGATGGCAAATGGACCTATTGGTATGAAAACGGGAAGGTGTGGAGTGAAGGAACGTATTTGCGGGGGAAATCGGACGGGAAGCGCACCACCTATTTTGAAAACGGCAAGGTTCGTTATGAAGGATTTTACAAAGAGGACATGCGTGTGGGAAAATGGCGCTTTTACGATGAAAACGGACGTTTACTTCAGGAAGCTGACTACTCAGCCACGCCGAAGATCAAATAAACCGAATCAGGTCAACAGCGGGTTGAAGTTTTCTGTGAAAACGGTTGCCCGCTGTTTATTATTCCATGTTAACGGTCACAAATACAGGGAGATGATCGCTGTACCCGCCGAAATATTCTTTTGAAGATGCCGTACGGTTGGGTACCATTACCCCGTCCTTGTTTTTATACAACATCCAGTCCTGTTTGAAGATATTGCCATAGGGAGCCCTGATCAGAGCACCTTTCCCCTTTTTGCCGTCCGTCAGCATGTTTCCTGAAACGATCACCTGGTCGAACAGGTCCCAGCTTTTATAATAAAGGGTACCTTCACCGTCCTGGAAACGCAGCGCCATGAGGTTGTACAGCCCTGCCGGCGACACCTTCTGTAAGGGTTTTGCCGCCCCGAGCACCTCCGAGATGCTTTTATCCGTTGGGTTGTCATTGAAATCACCAATGATCACAATGTTGGACTTCGGGTTGCGGGCAAGCAGCGAATCGGTGAGGTGTTTCAGCGAACTGGCGTTTTCAATGCGCTTGGTCTCCGTTTCATTGCCACCTCCTTCACGCGATTTCCAGTGATTTACAAAAAAGTGGAATGTGTCCTTTTTCGCATCCGCAAGTTTCACATACAGGATAAACCGGGTACTGAAGGTGTTTGCTGCGGGAAAAGCCTTGTGGCTTATTTCATGCATTACATCCTTCCTGAAAATCAGCGCAACGTCGATCCCCCTTGGGTCGGGTCCCTCCTCGAGAATATCCTGGTAATTACCCCGGGCAAGGGTCGTTTTTTCGGTAAGGTCATGCAATACACCGATATTCTCCACCTCGGCTAAACCGACCACGGCCGGAAGATTCACGCTGTCGATGGCAACCAGGACCCGGGCGATGTGCTGCAATTTCAGGTTATACCGTTTGCTGTTCCAGGGAACTTTCGCGTCGGGTAAAAAATCATTGTCGCTTTTATGCGGATCATCGATCGTGTCGAAAAGGTTTTCAGTGTTGTAAAAGGCAATTTTAACCTGGGCTGGCTTGTTCTTCTGGGCATGGACCGCCGATGAAAAACAGGTGATTAAAAGGATCGATAAAAACAGGTATTTCATGGGTTTGGTTTATGTTGCCCAGCCCCCTGGTCCGTTGCTGAAGGAGAAGGGAGACATGGAGAAATAAATGAATATTCTTGTCGGCTGCAAAGGTCAAAAAAAAGAGGGCATCTCTGACGATGCCCCCTGATATTCCTGAATTTTATTTAGTGTTGTTACATGACCACACCGGATGCAATAATACTCCTGGTGGGTAACACGGGCAGTCAACTGCCTGATAATTACTCAACAACGATTACCAGGTACTTTGAGTTTGACCAGAAGGCCTTGTAGTCGAGGATCTGCAATGACTGGATAACCTTTTTGTCACCTGTGAATTTGTAAGAGTTTGAAGGATGGTTCGACAGGATTTTTGCTTTTTTCGACAGGATCGGTAATTCGGTCACTTTGCGTACGTCGACTTTGGTGAACAGTGCCTTGTCAAAATCGGAGAGGATCTCGCCGCTCTTGATGATCTTGTTCTTGATAAGCTCTTTTTTGGCGCCGATGACATAATAAGCGGTGTGCATCGCCTCGTCCTGCGCTGCAATGGTCTGTGATTGCTTGTTGAGCTGCGATCCCTGGTCTTTTACCGTGCGCGAAAGGGTGTCAATCACAAGGTTGGCCGTATTGAAGGCGGCGCTGATCTTGGCAAGTTTAGTACGCAGGTCTTCGATCTGGGCGGCTTTGTCGGCGATATCCTTATTCAGCCGTTCCACCATCTTGTTCAGTTCGGTGACCTTCATGTTTGAATTTTTCAGCTTCTTGGTCAGGGCGTTCAGCGACTCCTTGTTTTTCTGCATCAGGCTGTAGATGGACTGGATGTCGTTTTTGATCTGGTCCTTGGCGGAAACCTGGAGTTCGCCACCGTGGTCGGTGGTCAGGTTGATGATATTCTCCTTTTGCTTGATCGTATCCAATGTTCCCTGAATATCGTTTATGGAGCGGATGAATTCGTTGATCGCCTCATCTTTCTGCATGGTCTGACCCATCAGGCTGTCAGTCTTGGATTGCAAGTCCTGGGCTTTCTTTTCCGCTGCACGGCCGCAGGCGAAGAAAACCGGGATGATCAATAATAACAAATACTTTTTCATTTGAATTGGATTTGAATGTGAAACAAAGGTACTGAGAAAACATCAAACTGACAAAACCGATGTTAAAACAGTATCGTGAAATTCAACTTATTATGTTTATATCGCTGAATATTAATTGTTTGTGAACGATATTTTATGAAGGCAAGTTATGGTCCTTTTATTTGAGAACTGTTACATTATTCTGGCAATATGTTGTATAATTCACATACCATTCAAACCGGGGTGCAAAAAAAAAGGAGGCAAATATGAGATGTGGATGGACCTGTCATGCGATGTTGTTAATCATCCCCAAGCTTATACCCGTTCCACATTCCGACACTGTTCGGCTGGTTTACGGATACGAAGACGAACCCGTTGGCGAAGGAAAGCGACCACCCCCAGTTTCCGCTCGAAATCTGGTAAGTATTCACGAGTTTGCCTGTTTTTTTATCATAAGCATAGATCTTTTTCTGTTTTGAATGGCCATCCCAGGTGTAAATATATTTTTTCCCGACAGCCACCGCAGTTGAACCATACTTGCCTACGATCGGGTCGTCCGTGCCGTCAGGGCCGAATGAGAGACCGGAAAAGGTGTTTTTAACCGACCCGTTTTTGAAATCATACAGGGTCAGGGTGCCGTTGTCGAGCACATAAAGAATCTTCCCGTTCGGGTCGAGGGCAGGGCTTGAACGGGGGTTCTTGTAAATTGTTTCTTTCCCGTTGAATAAACATTGCTGGGCCATGCCGGTTTCAAGGTCAATGATTTTATATATCTTCATGTCATAGGTGGCGAAATAGAGGTTTTTGTCCTTGCTGTTGTACATGATGCTCCGCATGTTGAACAGTTTGAAGGGATAGCTTTTTACTTTTTCCCCGGTCATGGCGTTGTACTTGGTGATTTTGTAACCGGTTTTGTCTTTATTCTTGGTTGTCCCGCCGGTGCATGTATAATAGAACTTGCCATCGGATGTAATGTGTGATATATTCGCAGGTGAAGGGTCATCAACAATGGTTATTACAGGCCGGAGGAGCTGGGCGGAGAGTGTCAGCGACAGAAGAAATGAGCATATCGTGGTGAGCGTGAATACTTTCATGGTAGTTCGATTTATCATCTATTTTGTAGCAAATTTATTCAAACTTTTCCAGTATTGCCGATATTTACTGAAAAATTTCAACCATGCACCGAAACGCGGCGGGCATCTCCAGGGGACTGATTTTTTTGATGAAAGAGGCATTTCAACAGGGGGTGAATGATTCTGGTTTTTTCTATTATCTTTGTACTTAACAAGAACATTCCAGATGCGCGATATTGCGGAAATAGCAGCGTCGGTCAACCGGATCACAAACGACATTAAGGCTGAGGTAGTTGCTGCAAGCCTGATTGAAAACGGGCTGGATCCGGCTGACATTGTTATGATCCACGACGGTTCATTCAGGCGCAATTATTCCGGGGATATTGCCTATGCCGAGACGATCATTTCGGCAAACGACCAGGTTTCCCTGGGCATACATGTGAGCCGTGACGGGCTCTATGATTGCCTGCCTGAAGCCGTTTTCCATGAGCAACCACGGGAACCCCTTGTATCCGGTCACGACATGGCGAAATTGTCGAAAAAGCAAAAGATGGAAGAGAAGGAGGCTCGTTTGTTTTTCCTTCCTTTTGAAAATGAAATTTTCACCCAGCGTATACGGGTGGAGTCCGAAGAACGGAAAATGCTCTGTCGTTTCAGTGATAATTTGTTTGATGAGATCTATCCACAATTCTGGAAGCTTGACCGGACCCTGCCAAAGAAATTGGTATCCCGTTTTGTACAGGTCCTGCACCTGGCCGGCAAAATCGTCGGACGGTCAGACCTGACCGCCAGGGTGCTGGAGGTCATCCTCGATGAAGATGTGCGAATAAAGGTAACAACGCAAAACCTGCTAAAGAATGTCCAGGCTGCAGCAGGGGCAGCCTCCTCTCCCGGTTTGGGTGCCTGCTCGCTGGGTAATGATATGATTTGCGGAGGATATATCGCCGATAACGACCCTGTAATGGAGTTTGTGATCGGGCCCCTGAAGAATTCGGCGGTGGAGGACTATCTTGAAAATGGTCCCTGTTCAAGGTTCCTTGCCTGTTTTTACAGCTACTTCGTCCCGCTTGAAATGGTGGCCACCACGACGATAAGTTTTGCCAATGTCCGGCATCAGTTTATGCTTGGCGAACATGGATCAAATGTCGTTCTCGGTTATAATGCCGGGATTTGAAAGGTTGTTGATAAAAAAAAGTACACAAAACTGATATTTATGAAAGCACTTGGATTGGGATTCTTGATCGTTATGGTTGTGGTCGCAGGGGCACTTCTGGCATTGGTCCTTTCGAAGGTCAGGGAAGCTAAAAACTACAAAAAGGAAACGGTTGTATACCTGTTACTGGCAGCGTTATGCCTGGGGATCCCGGCGCTGACGGGTTTTATCGGCCTGAGGGAAAACCTGATCTCTTTTTATTTGGTAATCCAGGCTTTCATCCTGGCAGCCGGAATTTTGCATGCCTGGTTATTATACCTGTTACTGCCCTGGACGTCGAAGAATAAATTCCTGTGGGAGTTCCTGTTTTCAATCGCCATTGCCGTTCTTGGAGCCGTAATCTTTCTGTTGGTGTACAACCTGTTATTGAAGGAGCACCTTCTGCAATTCGTCATGCTGACCAGTTTTACATGGTTTTTTGTTCCCTTCTTTTTTTTGCAGGCTTTCAACCGGTACCTGGCCATTCCCCCACGCCTGTTCAACAAATGGCACTATCCCTTTGGGAAGGACATCGCCGACCCGCTCGACAGCGAACTTGTGTCACTCCTGGTCGTAAGCTTTGTATTTCATAAAAAGATGAATGATCCCGAAATCACCACTTTCAGGGCCAAAGCGCCGGCACACATGGTTTTCGGACGGCTTTTTTATTATTTCCTGAACGACTATAATGAACGTCACCGCGAAGGTCCGATTGAATACCTTGATCATGACGACCATCCCCACGGCTGGGTATTCTACCACAAACCCGGCTGGCTGGGTATCAAAAGGTATATCGATCCCGAACAGATCATTACCGATAACCATATCAGGGAAAACAGTGTCATCATTTGCCAGCGAATTAAAGAATCATAACGATGCAGGAACCTCTGAAATATCATCATGTCAACTGGGTGGATGGCATGAAAATCAACAAAAACCACTTCATCGGTCTTGAAAATGCAACCAGGGACCAGGTCAAAGATGCGCTGGGATGCGGCCTGAACGATAAAAACTACGGTTTGCTGCCTTCGGCTGGCGAACCCGATGGTTCGCTTCAAATCGTGATGACCCTCGATAATCAGAAAACGCTCCGGGTGAAAATATTCAAATGCAACGCCATCACACCGGGCGGGGCCAGGATCGAGATTAGCGAAGGAGGAGAACAACCGGGATTTGCTGTCCCATTCCCCGAAGCCACCTTTGGCTTTTCGGAGCAGGGGGGGGAGGCCACGGTTTACGTGGCACTTTCGGTTGACCCGTTTGCACGGGTACCCCTGGGAAATGCCGATCCTGCTGAAGAGCCTCCCCGTTACCCTTTCGTAAACCAATCGTACAAGGTCCATATCATACCCGAGGAGCAGCTGTCGGCAAAAGAGATCGGACCCTGTTTCCTGCTTATCGGGAAGATCAGGATCTCCGACAATAAACCTGAGCTGGTCAGGGAGTACATTCCGCCCTGCACCACCCTCCGGGGCGCCCAGGTGCTGGTGCGCATCCATGCGGATACCGACAGGTTCTTCGGCCAGCTTGAATTGGATTTGCTGAAGATCCTGAATAAAATCAGTGAAAAAGAGCAAACCAACGTCCTGGCACGCGTGGTAGCGCATCTCTCTGAAAACATGCTTTATTTTCTAAGTACAGGCATCCTGGAATTCCGGTGGAAGATCATAGACCAACCACCGCTCTGCATGTTCGAGTTTATTGCGCGGCTGGCCCGGGTGATCAAAAATACAATCGATTCGAATTCGGGGGAGTCAAAAGAAGAGTTGCTGAATTATTTTACCGATTGGTGCAACCTCAGGCAGGGTGATTTTGAAAAGACCCTGCTGAATGCCATCAATTTCAGTTACGATCATTCGAACAGTTACAACACGGTCGTTGTGATGATGAAGTTCACCGATGTGATCGCGACCCTTTTCAACAAACTTAGTATCCTCGAGTACATAGGGAAAAAGAAGGACACCAATATTTTCGTCAAGGAACAAACGGGAAAGAAAAGCTTTTTAGCCGATTAATCATTTATCATTTCAATAAAAGCACCGATCATGGAACCATTAAATAAAAAAGAGAGAACAGGTTTTATCTTTAAATTTTCAGCTTCATTTGCCATCGGGATCCTGGTCATCATGATCCCCTTCTATTTTTTGATTCAACTGCCGAAATATGAACATTCCAATTTGTCAAAGGATTTTTTGGAAGTGCAGAAACAGATGTTGTACCAGAAGGATACGTTTGCGGTCCAGATTGATTCGGTGAAGAGAATGATCGGGAAGTTCGACCTGCCCAATCCGCAGGTTGGGGTCATCGACGGTGACATTGAGCATTACATCAGTTCGGTCCAGTTGCATTTTGTCAACGATACCAGCTGGAGCGGGCGCATGTACCGTAACATCATCAAGTCGTACATCGACCTGAAGGATGCTAAAATCGGCAAGATCAAATGCGACAAGGAGTTGAACGATTGCAAAACCGACCTGCAGAAGGCCGAAAAAGCAGCAAGCAAACCCGTGGACCCGATGGGCGGATGATAACCGAGAAATATGACTTCAGAATATTATAATTTCCCGCTGAAAACGGCCGACCTGATCCAGAAGAAAGAGCACCCGCATATTTCTTTGAGGGAATCAGTATCACGTATGATCCACATGGTCACCATCACCCATTTTGGGGAGTACAAACCGGATGAATCGCTGGGCTGCGAAATATGGGATTATGACTTTGAGAATATTACAAATTACCAGCTTTTCAAGGAGGAGATTAAAAAATCGTTCCTCCGGACCATCGGGAAATATGAGCCCCGACTCTCACAGGTAAGGGTCGACATCCAGGTACAACAGGTTGAGATAAAGGTGACGAACCGCAGGACCAAAAGCCAGATAACCCTGCGTGTGGATGGGGTGCTGACAAAAACAAACGAGCCGTTTTCCTATATGGAGAACTTCTTTATCGGGCCGCTGTCCTATTATTGATGTGCTCCCCCCGCGCCATCCCGCAACAGCGGGTTTGAGGGAGGAACCGGGTTTTCAAACCAGTATGTATGAAAGAAAGCAAAGAAAAGATCAAAAGCAGGATGATTAAAAATGCTTCACGGGCATGGGGATACCATGATACGGAGGCAGAAAGTGCTTTCGATCCGCTGGTAGGGATGCTGATGGGCGCCCTTGCGCTCGAACTTGAACAGATTTCAGGCGAGATCCATAACTCGGAGGCGAGGGTTGTTGAAAAGCTGGTTGAATTGCTTACTCCTGAACCTGTCGTGGGTGCCTGCCCGGCTCATGGTATTTTAACTGCACAACCCCACCAGGCGACTTTTGAGATCCATCCATCAAACCAGTTATACCTGACCAGGCGGGTTAAAAATACCATGGACCCGGCACGCAACGATCAGCAGAATGTCTTTTTTACGCCGGCCGGTGTCTATAAGTTGTTCAACGGAAAGGTAAAATACATGGCCACCGAGCGCCTTCTCTTTGAGCTGGATAAGGAGGGTTATAAGGATACAATCGCGGAATCGGCCCTTCTGTCAGGCCGTGAATATAATAAGATGTGGATAGGTATTGAGTTCGGAAGTGAACCTGAATCGTTCGAAGACCTCTCCCTCTTTTTCGACCTGCGAAGCGAATTGAATGAAGAGACCTTTTACCAGTCGCTTGCGAGGGGCAGATGGTTCCTTAATGACATTCCCGTTGACTTTTCCGGCGGTTATGGTACGCAGCATGAAGCTTCGAAGCAGAAGGAGGAACACCTTTTTTCGCTCGACTGGGATGTTTCCGCCAAGGTTTGCAACCATGTCAACAGGTTCTACCGTAAGAAATTCATGACCATCGCCGGTAGTCCTGCCGGGAAGGATTACCCTCTCAGTGACAATTACCCACCGTCTCTTGGTGCAGCCTTTGACGAAACGGCGCTGAGGATGATAAAATCACGCTGTACCTGGTTCCGGCTGGAATTCCTGCAACCCATGCCTGCCGAGGTTTTTGATAGCATCTACTGCTCGCTGAATTGTTTCCCGGTCCTTAACAGGCAACTGAATAAGTTCACCTATTCTGCCAAAGAACAGGTAAACCTCATCCCGCTAAAGAGTGAAAATGCATTCTTTGACATGAGGAGTGTGACCAACTCGAAGGGCAACGCATACCTGTTGAGGTCATTCTCCAGGGTCAGGGAGTTGGAAAAGGGGTCCTATATTATCCGTCAGGGTGGGGTTGGAAGGTTTGACTCACGAAATGCCGTCGAAATACTGAACTACCTGATCGAACTGCTGCGGGATGAAAATGCTGCCTTCACCCTTCTCAGCGCCGATATGATTTCGGCCAACCTCAGGGAGATGAACCAGATTATTGCCAGGATTGAACAGCGGCTCAGCGATGCCAGCGCGCAAAAGGAAAACGTCTCTTATATCATGGTCCGTGCCCTCCCGAATGAAGAGACCGTTTTTGTGGAATTCTGGTCGACGGATGGCCTGCAAGCCAATAATATTAAACCGGGCATGCCGCTGACGCCTTATTCGGGCAGTGATCTGCGTAAAGAAACGGTAAGGTTCCTGACGGCCACTGCAGGCGGCCGCGACAGGATGGATACGGAAGACCGGCTGAATGCCTACCGGAAAGCGTTGCTGTCGAAGGACCGGGTTGTCACGGCCGAGGATGTCAGGGCTTTGTGTTTCGAGCACTTCGGAAAGAACCTGGAGACGGTTGAGGTAACAAAAGGAATTGCGGCCGGTGCCACAGCCGATACCGGGTTTATCCGGACCATCGACATCTGTATCCGGCTATCCAGGAAAGCCACCCTTCTGACCGAAGAAGAATTGAAATTCCTGAAAGAGGAACTCAAGGTGAAACTGGAAGAGCAATCGATGAATATCCTCCCTTTCCGGATAATTGTCAAATAAGGCGGGACAGGTACTGCTTATCCGCCTATTAAAACGGTAGGGCAGCCCAATGTAATCGTGCCTCCGTGTGCCGTACTGTCGCCCATTCGCGCGGCCGGTTTCCCACCGATCATGACGCTAGAGGATCCCATCGCAATTAAATCAGGAGGCCCTACGCAGGTTGCCATGTCGCCGACACAGGCGGCTGGCATTCCTCCGATTAAAACGGTAGGCGTTCCCGGCGGGAGGATAGGACCTCCAACATGCGGAATCGGCACCACTGCCGGTGTTTGCATGGGGCATACGTGCATGTCTCCTACTCTTGCAGCTGGCGGCATAAAACTGATTTTAGTTAATTTGTACGATAGCTCCCTGGATCTTTACCTGTCCGGTTCCATCTATCTCTGCTGTGGCACCCGATACCTTGACGGATGCATCCGCTTTGACCGACACCTGTGAACCTTCGAGACTGGCATCCCCGCTGTCGGTTTTGATGGACACCCCGGAGGCGGCATGAAGTTCAAGTGAGCCCTGGGCATCCAGTTTGATGTTTTTGCCTTTCAGTTCAATATCCCCCTGCGATTCAATGGTGATTTTCACAGGATTCAGGGTAAGCGAAATTATATTTGAATTTGAACCTGCCGAACTGCCTGCACCGTTGTATATCGATAGTTTTTCACTGCCTGACGTATCATCGAATTCAACGGTATGCCCGCTCCGGGTCCTGATCTTTTTAATGTCGTTTTTATCGGTTACCCAGGCCTGTTCGGGGCCATGGTTGGTGCTGTAAAATGAACCGATTACAATCGGTTTCTGGGGATCGCCGTGTTCATAATCGACCAGTACCTCGTCCCCCACTTCAGGAATAAAATAGTGGCCGCGTGAATCCCCGGAATGTGGTGCGACAATGCGGGCCCAGGGAGTCGTGTGGTCATTGTCCTGCCAGCTGGTCCTCACCTTTACGCGCCCGAGATGTTCCGGGTCATTGTTGTCGGTTACAACGGCACTTTCGGGGAAGGTTTTAATGTTAAACTCAGCAGATGAAGGGCCGATTGGCAGGACCCCAGGCGAGGCCTGGAATTCGCTGAAATAATTCAGGTCACTGGTGAAGTTATGTCTGCATGAATTTACCTGGAATTCTCCAAGGTCATCATCTTTGCTTTTCTGCTTTGTCCGACCATAGACATGCACATTACTGCCAAGGGCAAGGGGTTCTGAAGTTGTTCCGAGAATACGGTATGATCCGGAGGCGGTGTTTTGTTCCCTGATTTTAAAGACCTGGTTGATGGGGTCGGGTTGAAGCGAATAGGAGTTATAATAATTCCAGTACCCGGATTCCCGGAAACGGTTTGCGGATGCAGAAAGGAGTGAACGCGATTGTGTGGTTAAATTCTCATCAATGCTGATATCCGTGGAGTCGGCAGAGATATCCTTGTCCTGGAGATAATCATGATACCCCGAATGGAATTTTGCGGGTTTTATCAATGATACCACGACCACTTCGCTGAGGTTTATCCCATGGGTAAGTTCTGTCGCCGGACTGTTCTTGGGAACCCCGAAAACCAGTTTCCGCCCGTCATAATAGAACCACTCTGAAAAGGTAGTACCCAGCCGGGCAATGAAATTATAATTGCTCTCATCGTACTGGACGATGTAAGGATATACACCGGTGTCCCTTGGCTGGGAATCGGATGAAAGAGAGAGCACATCCTGCGGATAGGGCTGGAGGACCTCTTCGACAACCTGTCTCAGGGTTTTATTTTCAAAACTTCGCCGGGTAGGTTCGCCCTGGAGGATGATTTCGGGACTATACCCGCTGATGATCAGGACTTCATTGGAATTGCCGTCCCGGTTGGCCCTTATGTCGGTGATGATACCTTTGAAAAAGAAGTTCTTTGTCGCGCCGCCCGATTGAATATTATCAAGCTGAAAGGTTATTTCCTTTCCAACCTTTGAATAGAGGGAGGAAATGGAGGCTGTGTCCAGTTCGTTTTCACCTACAAGTGCACTCCTGTTGCAGTTCAGTATAAAATGATCAGGTTTGCCAAGTTCCTGGTCAATTGTTATACCAATGAAAGATTTCACCGGGTTGTTGTCAATATTAATGGTGCATTTTTCAGTCAGTGCCATGGATCAGGATTTAAAATTCAGGTAATGTAACTTACGCCCAAATATTCATGAAGGTGGCTCCTGAGATATCCAGTTCCTGGGATGAAAGAGTAAAAAAGACAGATATTTCATCATCTGAGGAAAAGGATTGATGAAATTTAAACATGATCGCATCCTTGAATTGAATTGTCTGGAATGACTGGTTATCAGTCATGCCTGAAGAAAACACGATTTTTCCGCTCTTTTTGGCATTTGGCGCAAGCATCCAGTTCATCAGGTCAAAATCATTCTCATTCTTCAGCTCGATTTTGAGTGCTCCTCCACCGACCTTGCCTATGGGAATTCCATTGTTGTCCAGTTGCTGTATGAATTCGAATTCACACGAAACGACATTGAACCCATCCTGTTCTTTCGGATGACCTTCAATATGTAATGTTGCAGAAAATGCCATAATAAATCCTCCTTTGGGACAGGTAAAATTGATGGATGAAAAAGTGATTTTTCATCCATCCTGAAATACTTGACGTTTGTTAATTCCTATGCCGGCCAGTTATTATCCTGTTCAGCATTCCCAACGGTCACGGTCCGTGCCGAGATTCCCACACTCATCAACATGGTGTCGCCGCCGAAAGATTCAGAATAACTGGTAACATATCCGTCTTTAAAATCAAGTTGCTTCATCGTTTGGTCCGAGTCGATCTTGTTGAATACGATCGAACCATCTTTCTTGCCATAGCTGTCGACAGCCCATTCCATGATGGAATTGTCTTCGGATGACTCAATGACGACATGAATATCCAATGCTTTGGTTTCGGATGTCGGTCTGCCGCTTCCGTCAACTGACTGGCTCAATCCATAGGTGCAGGACATGATCTGGTAATCAGTCCCGTCTACGGTCATTTTTGCTTTGAATGACATAGTTTCTAGGTTTAGAGGTTAATAATTGCACATGGATTTGGGTAAAAATGGTTAAGCTTGTTCATATTTTGAATCCCAGTCATTCCCGTCGTCCCCTTTCTGGCCGTCCATTTTGATCATAAAATTTTTGGCAGGGAAATAGGGCTTCATATTCACATCAAGGTAAATTCTGTCTTTTTGCACCGGATCCTGTTCAAAGCGTTTTATGGTGAAACTCTCGATAAGTTTTCCCGGCCCGGTGATCTTGTCGAGGAAGCGTACGATCTGTGACTGGATCTCCTTTTTGGTTTTGACATTGAAGTTCTCAAAAGCCCGGCGGTTAAGGAAATCCATCAGTACCTTGGTAACGTAGTCGAAAACTCTCACCACCGAATAGGTCTGTAACCCAAGGTTATCTCCGTTAAACAGGGTTTTCGCCGAGAAGGCCATCACCTTGCCATATTCATTGACCATAGGAACCAGGCCCAATTTTTCCAGGCTTGCTATTTCGCTCTTTTTCAGATCAAAGCGGACGCCTTCCACTTCGCTCAGGCCGCCATGTTTTTTCCCGGCGGCCACCTGCGACATCAGGGTGTTATAGATGGTGCCGGCCAGGGCCGAGGAGGGGGGAACATACAATTCATCTTCCTCACCGATCTCATCGAACTTTTTCCTTCCCACCAGCCAGTTGCAGGCCATCATGACATTCGACCGGTAGGCATCACCGCCGGTAAGATTGGCCGATTCAAACATTTCCATTGTATCGTCGGGGTTGTCGAGATGTTCGAAATCGGTGACGAGCATGACTTTGTTGTCATAGGCGATCTTGGCCCATTTTTCAACAACCATGTTCGATCCGAGGTACCCGGGAACGACCAGGAGACTGTAGTTGTTTCGCAGGTCAAGCCTGTCAAAGTTGTTAACCAGCTCGGCGGAAGCAGCGTCGATGAACCGCGTATCATCAAGATCCCTGATTTGATCGGGGGCGGCATTCATGATCGAGAAATTCTTCAGTTTATCCTGGCCGGTGTTTTTAAAGAACAGTGCGACAGAGCGGTATGCCTGCTCAAGATCCCTGGTTTCTTCCACGGCTTTGGAGAGGTTGTCTTTCAGGGTTTTTTCGGCAATGACCGAACTTTTCTCGCACTGGTCGATCATGTCCGAAACATTGTCTTTCGATTGGATCACGGCAGCCCAAAGTTCAAGCACCTTTTTCAATTCCTCGCGTTCTTTCTTTTTCGAGGATTCTGAAAGGAAGATCTTTTTCCTGGCCTTACGCTCAGGATTGACATTCTGCACACCCTCAATGACCGATTCCAAAAGATCAAACCCCCCGATACCGGCCAGTTTTTGAATACTGGTTTGCAGCAGCTCCTCAGGTTTTTCAACCTGTTTGACGTCTGAAGCAACTTTTTCTTTGAATTGCTCAATATTATTTTCTTGGCTGTCTTGTAGTTCCATGTGAATAAATTTTAAAAAGGTAAAAAACCAAATACATGCATCATTTCGTTCACAATATCATGCTTGCTCAATTTCTTTGATCATCGCATAGATCGAATTCAGAAGGGCCTGCTTCGTTTCGCTGTTTTCAAGCGCTTTGCGCATCATCTTGTTGCTTTTTAGCTGCTTGATGACTTTTTGCATCTGCTCTTTTTGCATTGTCAGGTTTTTCAGAAACTCACTTTGAGCCGTGATGCCTTTGATGCCGAAATCAGCCAGGCTGCCGAACTTCAGCGTTTCTTCCCTGGAGACGCCTTCACTGTTCTGGAATTCAACCGCAATATTCGGCTTGAAATTCTCGAACACGTCATCAATTTTTGTCAACCCCTGCACAACCTGTGGTTTTACAGGTGGTTCTGCAGTGAGTTTCTGGATCATCAATGTCCGGTTTTGCTGGATTTCACTAATGGCCTCACTGGCATCGCCTTTTACTTCGGTACCGCCGATTCCGTATGTTTCCATAAAATTTATTTTAGGATTGAATAATAATAGTTCAAACTAATTACAAAGATATATTTATATTATTTTGTTAACCAAACAATTTCACCCTCTTTGTCAGTTTCCAGCACAACCTTTGAACCCCGCCCGATCTCGCCGGAAATGATCATTTTCGACAGGGGTCTTCTCAGTCTTGTCCGGATGATCCCGATGATCGGCCGGGCGCCATATTTGGGGGTGAAACCCTCCATGGCCAGTTTCTTTTTGGATGCGTCGTCGATTTCCAGCTGGATTCCCTGCTGATCAAGCGATTTCAGCAGGTTTTTCAGATGAATGTCGAAGATCCTGACGATGTTTTTTTCACTGATCGGTGCAAACGGGACGATCTCCGTCAGACGTCCCAGGAATTCGGGACGGAAATGCCGGGTCATGATCTCCATGAGGTCGTTTGAAGCAGGAATGATATCCCTGCCAAACGAGTCGACAATAAAATCGCTCCCGATGTTCGATGTAAACAACACCACGGCATTCGAAAAATCGCCCTCTTTGCCGAGCCGGTCGTGCAGTTTCCCTTCATCCAGGATCTGAAGGAAGATATCGAAAACCGATGCGTGCGCCTTTTCAATTTCATCAAACAAAACAACGGAATAGGGTTGCTGCCTGATCTTGTTGACCAGCAGGCCCCCCTCTTCGTATCCGACATATCCCGGGGGAGCCCCGTACAACAAAGCAGCAGAATGTTCTTCCTTGAATTCCGACATGTCGAAACGGATCATGAACGACTCGTCCTGGAAAAGAAATTCCGCCAGCGATTTGGCAAGTTCCGTTTTACCGGTGCCGGTGGGTCCGAGGAAAAAGAAGGAACCAATGGGCTGGCCGGCCTTGTTGAGTCCCGAACGCGACTCGAGGATGGCATCGGCAATGCTTTTGATGGCATGATCCTGGCCGACAACTCTTTTTTTCAGGATTTCAGCCATGTTCATCAACCGGTCGCGTTCCTGGGTCTGCACCTTCCCGATCGGGATGCCGGTTTTGTTCGATACCACGGCGGCAACATCCCCCTTCTCAACGGCCTCCTTTTCCTGTTTTGAAATGGCAGCCAGCGTCGACAAACGATTTTTGAGGTTTTCCAGAAGTTCGGTGTTGTCTTCGATCTTTGCAGGGTCGGTTTCGTCAACGAGCCCGCCTAAAAGCACAGGCGACAGTTTATTCTGCATCTGGGCGTAAAACCAGCGCAACTCCTTCAGGAATTCTCCTTCCGGCAATTCCGCCTGCCTGGTTTCGAGTGCCTGCATGGCCTCCGACAGGACCCCGAGTTCATTGCCTGAAGTGTCTTTCATCATGCGGACTCCCGCCATCGTACGGTCGATCAGGTCGATGGCCGAATCGGGCAGGCTGCGCTCTTTTAAATACCTTTTCGACAGCCGGATGGATTCCCCCAGCACATCTTTGCCAAGTTTGATTTTGTGATGGGCTTCATACACAGGCGCTATGCAGGCAAGCATCCGCAGGGCAATTTCTTCGGAAGGCTCCTCTATGCGTATGATTTCAAACTGTCTGTTGAAGGCCTCATCGGGTTCGATGAATTTCGTGTAATTGTCGATGGAGGTGATCCCGATGATGGTGAGCGCACCCCGTGAAAGTTCGGGTTTCAGGAGATTGGCTGCACCGGATGCACCGGCCTGCTTGTCAAGGAGGGTATGGATCTCGTCGATGAACAAGATCGCCTTTTCAAACTGTAGAATCTCTTTGATGATGTTTTTCAGCCGGTCCTCCACCTCTCCCTTGTAGGAGGCACCTGCGATGAGCGCCCCGAAATCAAGTTCAAAGACCATGGCTTCCATCAGGTTCCCGGGGACGTTCCGGTCAACGATGCTTTGGGTAAACCCGTTTACCACAGCAGTTTTCCCGACACCCGGGTCGCCGATGATCATGACGTTCGGTTTCGAGCGTCGCCCAAGAATCTCGGAAATCATCCTGATCTCGCGGTCACGGCCGACCACCGGGTCCAGTTTTCCCTGACGTGCCAGGCTGGTTTTATCGATGCAGTATTTCAGCAGGGCGTTTTGTTTTTTTTCCGCCTGCCCCGGTCCCCCATCCGCCGGCGGAGGGGCGAGGACGTTTTCGAGATCCGTTTTTTCGACCAGTGCATCGGTGATCTCCTGCGATTTGACCGGGAATGTTTTCAGTTGTTCATAAGTAAATCCTACGCCGGGTGTTGACAGCGAAGCCAGTACGCATAGCGGGTCGATATCGTCTTTTGACAGTTTCAACCGGATGTTGTCGGCCTCCAGCATTACCGCCTGTACGAATGGATCAGCTGGCGGCAGTTCATTGACCTTCCCGGTTTTCGGACAGGCTTCAATGCGCACTTCAGCCCATTCTTCCAGGTAATAAATGTCTTTCCCAAGGGACTCCAGGAAGGGCCTGATACCTGCATCCCGGTGCAGGATGGCTTTCAGGAGGTGGGCCGGTGAAAATTTTTCGTTGGAAAACTCTTTGGCAAGAGATTGTGCAATGGCAATGGCCTGCTTTAATTCACCGGTGTATTTTATTTGCAATGAATTTCCCATGGTTCCTTTTTTAACATCCTGGTTAATTGTTGTTTTAAACAATCCGGAAAATGGATTGTAATACTAATATCAGGTATAAAAGTACATAAAAATCGGTACTGTCCGTCGGTTCATGAAATATTTATATTCCCTAACCCCGCTGATCGCTGGTTTTTCCACCAGGCATGGCATATGTTCATTTAAAATCAGAACCCGATTTTTCCGGGAAAAGAAATACCTGTATGGGTCATGGATCGGTTATTTCCTGAAAAGCCCCATCCATCTTAATGTTCCCTGAGATTATACCATGCAACCGGCCGGCGTTTTGATCAGGGACAGTAGAGAAACACGGCCGTGACGTCGGTGCCGGTATCCCTGCTGGAACTTTCACTGCCGATATACCAGCTTGTCAATGACCGCCAGTTGATCCTACCGATATTAAGCGGCGACGGGTCGTAAACCTTGACATCAGTATCCCTGATGCCGCCAATCACAACGATATGACTCTTGCCGTTCACCCACAGGGGGCCATATTGGTATAACCATTTTTCGATCGTATCAGGCGACGGGGTCATGGGCGGGATGGCGCGTAATCCAAGGCGCTTTGCCATGGAGAGTATGGCCCCGTTCACAAGGCCCTTATTGGCATCGCGGATCTTTCTGCATTCGGAATCAAGGTCGGGCGGGACCAGGTCCGGCAGGCTTTGCTGCATTTTATCCATTTTCCATTGGATCAGCATCTGGGCGCTTGCATACCAGCATGACATTTTAAGCGTCTGCGGGATTAAAGTCATATTGGGAACTTCCATAGTTTTTGTTTTTAAGTTTCACGGATTGAGAAACTGCATATTTACAGTCTTTTTGCCGGTTGACTTTGGTTTGACATATGAGGAACAGAAATTATTTGTAAAAATAGCATCGTGCATATGGTAGAACAAATTTTGAAATTGTCACTATTACAAAGGGTTATAAAATGATAAACGTTCATGTATCCCCCTGACGATTGCAATATTTTAAAAAAGAAGAATATGTTTTGCCTGTTTATTTGTTGCAAATTTTTCTGTCCGAATATATTAACTATTATTTCTATCGAAAGTTTATGGGTAGTGTATTGTTTATCCGGATTTTTTTCAAAGATACAATTCTAATGTAAAGTTAAAAGCAGTTGTGTGTTTTTTTATTTAATTTTCTTATTTGGGTTGTGTTTCTTCGGGTATGTAAACATGTCGCATGGCAGGGTCACTCAATTAACATTAACTTTGCCGAAAAACACCACCATGCCGAAACCTGCAAAAATCATTCTGAAACCCGGCAAGGAGGCTGCCGTAAAGCGTTTCCACCCATGGATCTTTTCGGGAGCCCTTCCTTTCATGAAAAGCGAACTGGAGGAGGGCGAGATTGTGGAGGTCTTTTCCTACAACGATGAATACCTGGCAACCGGTCATTACTGCCGGGGATCCATCGCTGTTAAGGTGTTCTCATTCAAGCAGGTGGAGGTGAATGCCGGTTTCTGGAAGGAGCGTCTTTCGGCGGCGCTGGCCCTGAGAAAAAAGCTTGGTTTGTCGCCCGACAGCCAGAACGATGCATACCGCCTTGTGAATATGGAAGGGGACGGCTTTCCCGGGTTGATCATCGACATATACAATACCGCAGCCGTGATCCAGACCCATACGGCAGGGATGTACAACGCCCGGCATGATATCGCATTGGCGCTCAAGGATGTTTTCGGGGAGCAGCTGAAGGTCATTTATGATAAAAGCAGTGAAACTTTCCACGATGCAAGGGGTGCAACACACGATGAGATCCTGTTCGGGGAGATCCACCCGGTAACCATCACGGAGACCGGCCACCAGTTTGTGGTTGACATGGAAAAGGGGCAGAAGACAGGCTTTTTCCTCGATCAGCGCGGGAACCGGATGTTTGCCCAGTTTTATGGCAAAGGCCGGAAGGTGCTGAATGCATTTTGCTATTCAGGAGCCTTTTCCGTCTACGCCCTTCAGGGAGGTGCGACCTCCGTGCATTCGGTCGACAGTTCGCGCCAGGCGATTGCCTGGACAAAGGAAAACATCCTGCTTAACGGGATTCCCGATGGAACCCATTCGGAGGAGGTTGCGGATGTCAAGCAGTTTCTTACCCAGGGCAGGGAAATGTACGATATGATCATTCTCGATCCACCGGCATTCGCGAAACACCACAATATTTCGCACAATGCACTCCAGGCCTATATATATATCAATGCACAGGCCATGAAACACATGAACACCGGGGGAATCCTTTTCACATTTTCATGCTCCCAGGCGATCAACCGGGAGATGTTCCGGTCGGCGATACAGGCCGCAGCCATTGAAACCGGTAAAAAGGTGAAGATCCTCCATCAGCTGTCCCAGGGCCCCGACCACCCGGTGAGCATCTTTCATCCGGAAGGAGAATATCTAAAGGGATTGATACTGGAGGTGGAATAATGCAATTACTAATTGAAAATTAAAAAATACGGAATCATGGTCAGGAGATCCTGGATGGTTCTTTGATTTTGCTTCCTCTCGCCATGCGGGGAGGCGAGGCGGTGTTCGGGCATTTTTCTGATTTCCCTTAACGTTTGTTCGGCATGGTGAGTTTTTATAACTTTGAAAATGAGTTGCCGCGAAGAACAGGCGGGCAATTTATAAGTTTCATGCAAGCTTGCGGATGAACTGATGGAAACAATACCCGCTTTTTTCGAAGACTGCTGTGCACGTTTCCCCGGGAATATCTACCTGCGCGAAAAGACGGGGGACCGTTATACCGGCATGAGCTACCTTGAAACCAGGGAGCGCGTGCACCGGTTTGCTGCCGGGCTGATTGCGCTTGGGGTTAAACATGGCGACAGGATTGCCCTGATTTCGGAAGGACGCAATGACTGGGTCGTAAGCGAACTGGGGATCTTGTTTGCCGGGGCCGTTAATGTGCCTCTGTCGGTCAAGCTATACGAACCCGACGAAATCCGGTTCCGTATCAGCCATTCCGGCGCGCGCATGGTCATTGCCTCGGGCAACCAGGCCGGGAAGATCAGGCTGGTCAGGGATGAACTCCCCGGGATGGACTTGACCATCGTGCTGGATGAACCGGTTGCAGGGGATAGGGAAATCCCTGTTGACCAGGTTCTTGAAGCCGGGAAATTGCTTCTGGAAGTGAACCCGGGGATGGTTGAAGAAAGGTGGAAATCATTGACCACCGATGATGTGGCCAACATCTGCTATACCTCCGGTACAACTGCCGATCCCAAAGGGATCATGCTCACCCATCGCAATTATATCTGCAACGTTTTGCAGGGCTATTCCCTGATGGACATCCGCGAAGATTACTGCACACTGCTTATTCTGCCATGGGATCACGCGTTTGCACATACGGCAGGCATCTACTGCTTCATGGGAAAGGGAGCCTCCATTGCCTCGGTCAAATGGGGGAAGTCGCCCATGGAAAGCCTGAGGAACCTGCCCGAAAATATCCGTGAGATTCGTCCCAGGGTCCTGCTGAGTGTCCCCGCACTTGCGGAGAATTTTAAAAAAAATATCGAAAAAGGGATCAGGGCCAGGGGACCGCTCATGGAAACCCTGTTTGGCTTTGCAATGAAACTCGCTTGCCGGGTCAACCGGGAGGTCTGGAACAGGAGAAGCGGACTTGCAGTTTTGGCCCGGCCGCTCATGGCTGTTTTTGATTACTTCATTTTTAAGAAGATTCGGGAAGGCTTTGGCGGTCAGCTTGAATTTTTTGTCGGGGGGGGCGCCCTGCTGGACATTGAATTCCAGCGTTTTTTCTATGCCCTGGGGATTCCCATGTTCCAGGGATACGGTCTTACAGAAGCTTCACCCATCATTTCGTCAAATACACCCGGCAGGCTGAAACTCGGGTCGTCGGGAACCGTCGCTTCAACGATGGAGATCAGGATTTGTGATACGGAAGGTCGTGACCTTCCTCCAGGAAGCCAGGGAGAGATTGTCGTGAAAGGCGATAATGTGATGCCGGGCTACTGGCGGAACCCCGAAGCTACGGCCATGGCGATCCGCGACGGGTGGCTCTACACGGGCGACCTCGGTTACCTGGACCAGGATGGCTTCCTGCATGTGCTCGGGCGGTATAAAAGTTTGCTGATTGCCGATGATGGTGAAAAATACAGCCCTGAAGGATTGGAAGAATCGTTTTGCACCGAATCGGAATATATCGATCAGTGTTTGCTGTATAATAATCAGAATATGTTCACCGTTATCCTCCTCGTGCCTGCGAGGGAAATGTTGGTAAAATTTGTCGAACGGCATGGATTGACTGCAAATTCAGCAGAGGGGGTTGAATGTGCCCTGGGCAAAATTGACGAGGAACTGAAGGAATACAGACCGGGCGGAAAATTCGCACAACGTTTCCCGCAGCGGTGGCTTCCTGCAGTCGCCGGGATTCTTCCGGATCACTTTACCGAGGAAAACCACCTGCTGAATTCAACCATGAAGATCGTTAGAGGGAAGATCGTGGAACGATACAGGCAGAGGATAGATCACCTCTATACCCCTGAGGGACGGGACATATTGAATGTAAAAAACAGGGAGGCGATGCGTTCGCTCCTGGAATCCGTATAATCATTAACCTAAATCACCAAAGCCAATGAAATCAGCATCATTTTTTACAGGAATGCTTCTGTTATCAATAAGCATGACCTTATCAGCCCAGAATTATGACTTTCGAAATGTGACCTGGGGTATGGATACGATTCAGGTAAGAAATTCTGAAACCTCCCAGTTCCTCTATTCGAAAAACAGCAGCCTGATCTTCCAGGGAAAACTCAGTGATTTTGATGCGAAGGTCGTTTATGATTTCTCCTCCTCTAACCAACTTTACCAGGCTTTCTACCTGATCACCCTTAACAGCAAGACCCCGGCCCTCTATGTGAAGAATTACCAGATGCTGCAGGAACTGCTTACAAAAAAATATGCCGAACCCAAGAGCAGATCGGCCTTCACCATAAACGGGAAGATCATCACGCAGGATGAATGGGCTTCAAACCTGATTTCTGATAACCTGAACCTGGAGACTCACTGGAAAACGGGCAGGACCGATATAACCCTGTTCCTTTACAGCATTAATGATGAACTGTGCATTGAAATCAGGTACACTTCAATTGATTTTCTTAAAAAAGCGGATGAGGAAAAGAAGGTAAACCTCCTTAAAAACCTGTAAAACAGGGTTTATAATGCCTTTCAGAACCGGTATTGCAGGCTGATTCCCGTCATTGCATGCGTGGACTTCACATCCACCGAAAGCGCTTTTAACTTTTCCTTGTACCAGCTCGATTTGCTGATCCCGCTAACCAGGAAGATAATCCCGGTAAGGGTGATGGCGCCGTCAGCAACAATTACAATGGTTCTGGCGGTCTGGTGTATGCCTCTTATCAGGGATATGGAATCTTCCTTCCCGGCAACTTCTCCCGCGACCTGTTTCTGGGTCTGTATCTTTATTTCCGTCGCCGCCGACACTGTGTCACGGGATTTCCTGTCCGTTCCAACCTTCCTGTTATTTTACGACCGAACGGAGATATTCATATATAGCCAATGCGTCCTGTTGAGAGATCTTCTGGTCGGGCATGGGCACGTTGTTGTATTTTTTAAACAACTCCTTTACCGTTGCATTGCTCTTCTGCATTTCGACCGGGTTTACAATCATGTTGAGGATAAACTCGGGACTGTAGGTCTTTGTGGCATTCCTCAGCGGCGGCCCTACTTTGTTGGCGTCAAGTTCGTGACACAACAGGCATTTATTGGTGAAGACCGACAATCCTGTTTTGATCTTATCCTTGTCGGGCGGAGCCAGGGTGACATTCTGGAAGGGTCCTGTCCCTTTGTCGGCCGCTACTCCCTGAGGGTCTCCCGGCGTGTCTGATGCGGTTACGGAGGCTTGCGGGCCACCCGAAAAACTGGCGGTGGTGAGGGCAATCACGAGGATTGCCAGGGTAATGAAAACTTTGCTCATAGAGGATGGTTTTTAGCTGTTTATAATATTCAGATCAGAAGTTGAACCAGGCAAGCAGGTACAGGGTGTTGTTATTGCCGGCATTCCTGCCGGAGCCGTCGTAATCGGTGCCGGCCCCGTTGAACCGGTTGTAATAAACATATTGAAGCGAGAGACGAATGTTGTACCATGGAAGATAATCGACTTCGGCAATGAAACCATCGCTGTCCGGCGAACCTGTCTGGCTCCCCGTGACGGACTCGGGCTTGTAAAGTCCGCTGTCATGACTCCCTTTCAGGGCAAAATAGCCCAGTGAGAGTCCGACTCCCTTGTTGAAGAAGAGTTCACCGGATATTTTGAACGAATTGAGATGATTCGTTGCGTTCATTGAGCCGCTCGAGTCGAATGTCGCCGTCAGTTTCTGGTTTTCCCAGTAATAGGAGGGGTGTATAACAAATGAGCCGATAGGGAAAGTCAGTTCGTATTGCCCGTCGAGCCCGATGTCGGTATAATCATCCGTGTGACCGCTCACGCCGGTGGGATGCAGGCGGGTTATCATCCCGGTGGTGCCGATCTCCAGGTAATGTTTATCCCATTTGTGCTGCAGCGCTACGCGCCAGTAGGGAGCCACCCCCTGGATGATGCCTGTTGATGCCGGCCCCGGTGGAGCGGCAACACCCTGCTGGGCTGAACGGTATATGCTGCCTTCCAGGTATACCAGGCTGTTGAAGTACCCGTAGGCGCCAAGACCGACCACCTGCTGCGCAAGCGCCCCTTCAATAAGGGTGGAGGCGGTCGGCGTTGGGGCAACCCCGGAAGTTGCATAGGGAAACCGCCAGGCGGGGATGCTGTTCCACACATCCTGCACCGACGGGTTGTTGTTCAGGGTGAACCCATAAATCAACCTTTTCGTTGCAATGGTAGTGGTGTTGCTGTATCGGATGTCCGTGTTGTCCATCCCGATGGTCCCGCCCTGCCCTGAATAGGTGAGTTGTATAAAGGTCCCGAGGTGGTTGGTGATGAGTCCTGAATAAAACAGGCTCAGTTGCTGCGGGAACTCCACATTCGTGTTCTGGGTCCCGGGGATGCTTTTTGCCGTATTGGTGACGGAGGTCTGGAACATGGCCGACAGGGGCGAGTTTGTAAGGAGTTTCAGCATGTTGTGTTCCTTTTCATTGGTCGCCTCGATGGTCGTTGATCCGGTGAAGGTGTACCCGTTCAGTTTGAATTCCCGGCCGAAGGCCGTGAGTTGCGGGAACACCGTATGGCAGGCTGAACAGGGCATGCCGGTCTGCCTAGCATAACTGGGTACGGCAAAGACACCTGTGGTGCCCGAAACGGCATAAAAAACAACCAGCAGCAACAGGCACCAGGCAAATCGGGGGTGTGACGGGGAGAGTGTTTTCTGCATTGAAATCTGGAGTCCAATCGGTGATTTTTTCTTATTTGTACCCATGCTTATTTCCTCCTTTTTTATATGGTTAAATTACAACCACTAATTTATGTAATTTTTACCTGATAGCTGCAGGAAATATTATTAATGCGTCATTTCACCAGGGTCCATCGTGCAACGGTATTCTTCAGCGGCGGAACCGATCGCAGGTACACATAAATCGCGGCAAGATCGGTTGAATCCATCCCGGCATACATGGTCCAAGGCATGATGGTCACAAGGGCTCCATTGTCTAAAGTGCCGGGAGAATAGGTTGAAAGATCGTATGATTTGAACCGTCCGATAAACCAGTCTTTTGACCACTGGCCGATCCCGGTCTCCTTGTCCGGCGTGATGTTGGATGAACGAAGCATCCCGCCAGGCATCTGAAACTCCCTGCCCCCCGAGAAGGCCTTTTCGGGGATGATCTGGTTTTTTGCAACCGGCGTATGGCAATCGATACAGGCGGCCGCCTCTGTAAGGTACTTCCCGTAAACGAGGGTGTCTGATTTTGATGGAACCGGCCGTGGAGAGGCCTTCTCCGGCATCGTGTGAAGGAGGATGTTCACGGGGAAGTTTGCCACTGATTTCGGAGGTTTCCCGGCTATGGCGGGCAAGGTACGCAGGTATGCGACAATGCTGTATATGTCTTCTGTTGCCATCCTTCCATAATAGGCGCACGGCATGACCGGGAAGATCGGCTGGTTGTCGCGGGTAACGCCACTGGTGATGGCTCTGAAAAGTTCCCCGTCGCTCCAGCCGGAAAGGCTGTAGGGGGTGATGTTCGGCGAATAAAAAGTTCCCGGGAATCCCATTTGCGCATCAAACTTTTCGCCTCCTTTTCCCTCTGTACCACGCACAACCGGACCGGAGAACCTGCCCCAATCGCGCGTTGAATGACAATCGATACATACCGTGACATGGTTGGCAAGGTAATTGCCCCGCGCCACCCGCTGCGGGGTAATTTCGATTTTAAGATCCGGAACCGGGATGTGCGGAAGGAAGAGGGTAATATAACCAATTAGTGAAAAACAAACAACGAAAATGGCCAGGAGTCCGTAAGCGGCGACCCGGCCTGCTTTAAACTTTTTCATAGCAATTATTTTTGGTTAATAATCTCAAAAGTAAATACAAAATATTTTTATAACAAATTAATTATGAACTAATTACTGTTATTTATTTCACAAATGATTGATCTGTAACGAAGCATCATATGTAAAAATTCCAGGTACTCCATGGTTTTTTTCAATACAGTACGGGCTCTTTCCGGTCGCAAGGATGGATCCATGTGAAAATTATTCCCGGGTATAATGATTTAAAACGCAGGAAAAACAGTCATTTTGATTATCATAGACGTCCGGTAGCCCGGGAACGTTAATCGCTTAACAACCGGCCATTATTCCTGAATTTAAAAAACGATGAAAAGGATCTTCGTCACCCTTTTTGCATCTCTGCTCATCTCCTTTCTGCATGCCCAGAACTGGCTTCCCCTTGTCTCAGGGAGTTCCGAATTGCTGAATTCCATTTGTTTCGTCGGCACCGATACCGGATTTGTGGTGGGGGAGAACGGTACGATTCTCAAAACGATCGATGGAGGGATGCAATGGTCGGCACAGAATTCAGGCACTGTTTATCCTTTCTATTCGGTTTCCTTTACCGATAAACTGAGGGGATTTGTGGCCGGGGCTCCCGGAATGATCCTGAAAACGACCAACGGCGGGAATCTGTGGACTTTCAAAGGGTCGGGAACCTCAAACCCGTTGCATTCGGTTTTTTTTTCTGATCCGTATACCGGTTACGCGGTTGGCGGGTACAGCGGTTTGTATGGTACCGCCGTAAAAACAACCGACGGCGGCTTGTCCTGGACTGTTTTGGACCCCGGGACGATCTTCGAACTGAACTCGGTGTTTTTTACGGACACTCAAACCGGTTATGCGGCAAGGTGGTTTCAAAGGGACTGAGCCTCAGCCCTAACCCGTCGGGAGACAGGGTCCATATAGTCACAACGCAAAAAGCCGGGCCCCATCATCTCTGCGTTTATGCCCCCGATGGGTTGGAAATACTGAGCATCTCCTTTACGGGCCTGGTTGCACACGCCGACATCTCCGGCTTCCCCGCCGGGATTTATTTTGTGAGGGTCACCAGCGACAGGAACGTCGAAACCGGCAGGTTCATTAAGAACTGACCCTATATAAACGTAATATTGGCTATCTGGCAAACCTGACATCAAGCGAAGGATACAGAAATTAGTGTTTCCAAAGGGTTTGGTCCCGGACACTCTTTTAAATCTGAAATCTGAAATCTGAAATGTGAAATTCCTGATGCCTGCCTACTGTTGATTGTTTTCGGTTTACTGGATTTATGAAAATTGAATGATTTGCTCCTTCCCTTAACAGGACACAATTATGGAAGGCAAGGTGTTTCAAAAATTCTGAGCGTTTCATCAGGCGAACCTCAGTTTCCTGCGGATAATTTTTTTTCCCTGGTAGAGACTCAGTGTCGATTCACGGGCATTTGAAATGACCAGGTCCAGTGCATCCTGAAGGTTTTGTTTCAGTTCCGCCACCGTTTTTCCCTGCGAAATTACTCAGGCAATTCTTCGAGTTGTCCGGCATACCAGCCATCATCGCTTTTTTCAATAATGGCAGTGAAATCGATATGCTTATTCTTCCTGGGTTTCATCTTCTTTGTTTAGAAGAACAAAGTTACAAAAAAATTAAAAATAGATAATCTTAACACACCTGTCGCTGACTGATCCATACTGCCCGTTGTTGTTTGTTTCAAAACGTCTTTCTAATCTCCGAACTGATCCTAAATTTTTATTATCCTCCTGACAACAATGCTTCGTTCATTGACATAGTTTACAAAATAACATCCGCTTGTAAGATTGCTAATATCAATTTCACTCAAATTCGCTTTGATTTGGTGTGTGATAAGTACCCGACCTGTGAAATCCATAATTATCAACTTACTTTTCTGGTTCAGATCTCGTATTTCTGCAGTGATCCTGTCTGTGGCTGGGTTGGGATAAACCATAAACCCATCTGAATTATTCTGTCCTGTTTCATTGAGCCCAACGCCTCCAGAATACTTGTAAATGGAACCATGATCGCCAACAGCCCATCCATGGCTGGCGTCTGAAAAAAACACACCCTGGAAGAGCCCATTTATATTATATTGGGTCAATGTCCAGGTTGATCCGCCATCGCTGGTGCTATAGATGGAACCATACTGACCCGCAGCATATCCAGTGTTCACATCCGTAAAATAAACAGAAAATAAAATGCCTGCATTCGGTGGGGTTATGTTAATCCAATTTTGACCATCCATGGTTTTAAGGATTACTCCTTCCCCGGCGGCATACCCAACCGTAGTATTAGGAATAAAAAAAACGGAGGCTAAATTCTTGTTTGTAATTGATGTTAATTGCGTCCACGTTGCTCCTGCATCAGTGGTTTTTGCGATTACTCCAACCATTCCGACCGCATAACCTGTGTTGCCGGTTGAAAATGAAACGCTCAGCATTTCCCATGTCGTAGTGAAAACCACACTCCACGTAGCCCCCGCGTCAGTGGTCCTGATGATTTGTCCCCCACTAAAACTAGCCCCTCCAACAATAAATCCAATATCAGGGGTCGAAAAACAAATGTCGTATGCGGCAACCCCTGTCCCTGTGTCTGTCATGGTCCAGGTGAGCCCGCCGTCTGTCGTTTTCATAAGAACTGGGAGGTTGGCGCCTACTACATAACCGACATTTGAGTTCATAAACCAGAGGGCGTTGCAACCATCAGATGGAAGGTTGATTTTATTCCAGGAAGAACCTCCGTCAACCGTTTTCAAAAGATAGGGCATTCCCTGGGCTGTTACAAACCCAGTGTTGTTGTCTGTAAAGTAAACATCCATTAAATTATCAGTGACGTTGCTTGTCTGCTGATTCCACTGGGCATTTGATGCGATGTTTCCCGACAAAAATAAGACCAGGAAAATGCCGAAAATCTTTGTGTTCATATTACAACAATTGATTGTTAATCCTGACCAAACAAAAGGCGATGAACCAAAACAATAGCAATTTAGTAAAAGTTGATCATATAGAGAAGATTAGCCCTGAAATATTTAAAAATCCCGATCGAAGTAAACAGGTAGCCACCGTTAATTGGCTGGGAACTGGTTTGGAGATACCTAACCTGGATATCAAGGTAAAAAAAGCAATTGATTTCTCGCAAACCGTAATTAAATACTGGCTATCTGGCAATCCTGAAATTAAGCGAAGGATACAGAAATTAGTGTTTCCAAAGGGTTTGGTCCCGGACACTCAAAAAAGGCAATACCTGACTTCAAAATTCAATGCTCATTTTTCAGAAAAGCAAGCATTCATAAGGCTTTTAGAAGAGGCAAAAAAAAATCCCCATCAAAAATGATGAGGATTCCGACTTGGTAGCGGGGATAGGATTTGTCCCGACTTAAAGTCGGGATATGAGCCCAACGAACTATCCTATTTGAATGATTTTCAAGATCATCGACTTGCTTTTATAGGATTTTATCTTTTTCTCGGCAGCTTCCGCCTCCACTTTTGTTTGATATTGCTGTTTGAAAACAAGATTCCATGGCTGGTATCGTTTTGTAAACCCTTTGTTTTGCGGATGATTATGGGCACTGAGCCTGCCTTCAGGGTTTGAGGAGGAACCGACATAGAATTTGTCGGCCGATGGAGAATATATGATGTAAACGTAATGCATAAAAAAAGGTTGAACCTTTAATGATTCAACCTTTTGTAGTAGCGGGGACAGGATTCGAACCTATGACCTTTGGGTTATGAGCCCAACGAGCTACCACTGCTCCACCCCGCAATATATTTTCAATAATTTAAGAACCAAATTCTGGCAGGATTCGAACCTGTGTCCCGACTTTAAGTCGGGATATGAGCCCAACGAGCAATCCCGAGTTTAACTCGGGACTCCACCCCGCAATATATTTTCAATAATTTAAGAACCAAATTCTGGCAGGATTCGAACCTGTGTCCCGACTTTAAGTCGGGATATGAGCCCAACGAGCAATCCCGAGTTTAACCCGGGACTCCACCCCGCAGTATATTTTTATGTACCTTTGTACTTTATTTCTGCGATGCAAAGATAGACTTTGTTTTGTTGTTATCCAAGATTAAGAAAAAAATATGTCACATAAAGCAGGGTTCGTCTCCATCGTCGGTTATCCCAACGTTGGCAAGTCAACCCTTATGAACGCCTTGTTGGGAGAAAAGCTTTCAATCATCACCCCAAAGGCGCAAACCACGCGCCACCGCATCATGGGCATCTTTAGCGGGGACGATTACCAGGTGGTCTATTCCGACACTCCGGGTGTGCTCGATCCTCATTATAAACTGCACCGTGCAATGATGTCGGCGGTATTTTCAGCGCTCGACGACGCCGATGTGATCCTGCTGGTGACCGAGCCCGGCAATGATTTCAAGCAGGCCGAAATCCTGAAGAAACTTTCTGACGGAGCGATACCCGTGATCGTCGTGATCAATAAAATCGACCTTGGAAACATGGAGGTGCTGGGAAAGGAGGCTGAAAAGTGGATGAAGAACCTTCCTAATGCTACCGTCTTGCCGGTTTCGGCACTGCACAACCTCAACCTTGACCAGGTGTTTAAGGCCATCCTGCACCACCTTCCCGAATCACCCGCCTTTTATCCCAAGGATGAACTGACCGACCGCAGCCAGCGCTTTTTTGTTTCGGAGATTATCCGTGAAAAGATACTGCTGAATTTTTCGCAGGAGGTTCCCTATTCCACCGAAGTGGCCGTAGAGTCGTTCGTGGAGGAAGAGGCCATTACCCGGATCTCGGCAACTATTTTCGTGGCAAGGGAGACCCAGAAGGGCATCCTCCTCGGGCACCAGGGTTCGGCCATTAAGAAACTTGGGACAGATGCCCGGAGGGACATTGAATCATTTCTCGAAAAGCATATCTTCCTGGAACTGCGCGTAAAGGTTTCAAAAGACTGGCGCGAAGACGACCGGGCCCTGAAACGGTTCGGCTACTCCGTCGAATAACCCCATCCCCTGATCCTCAAATTTTCACATCCTCACATCCTCACATCCTCAAATTCTCAAATCCTCAAATCCTCAAATTTTCACATCAGCATATCCGTACATTAGAACAATAATTATGACAAACATCATCGCAATCGTAGGCCGCCCCAATGTTGGAAAATCCACATTATTTAACCGTTTGTGCGGGGGGCGCGATGCCATCGTTGACCCTACCAGCGGGGTTACCCGCGACCGTCATTATGGCCATGGCGATTGGAACGGAAAACTTTACTCCGTCATTGATACCGGCGGATACGTCGACCAGTCGGGCGACATGTTCGAGGCGGAGATTAAAAAACAGGTAAAGCTCGCCATCGACGAATCGGATGTGATCCTTTTCATGGTCGATGCGCACGAAGGACTTACCGCCATGGACGAGGACGTGGCCCAGATGCTGCGCAGGACCAAAAAGCGTGTAATCCTCGTGGTAAACAAGGTCGACAGCCATAAGCTGATCTACGACATTCATGAATTCCACAAACTTGGACTTGGAGAGATTTTTGCCATTGCCTCCACCAGCGGCAGCGGCACCGGTGACCTGATGGATGAAGTGGTCCGTGATTTCCCGGTTGAAACAGAAACCCCACGTGCTACTGCAAGGATCAAAATGGCGGATGCTTTGCCCGAAGGAGAGGAGTCCATAACGGATGAAAATGCCACCCTGGTTTCGGGCAACAATGCGGCGGAACTTGAAGAACTACCCAAGATCGCCATCGTGGGCCGGCCGAATGCCGGGAAATCCTCGCTGGTAAACATGCTGCTCGGCGTCGACAGGAACATCGTGACCCCGATCCCGGGAACAACCCGCGATTCGATCCATACCCATTACCAATATTTCGGCCTCGATTTCAACCTCATCGATACGGCCGGCATCCGCAAGAAATCGAAGGTCACCGAAAACATCGAGTTCTATTCCGTCATGCGCGCCATCCGCTCCATCGAGAGCAGCGACGTGTGCATCCTGATGGTTGATGCGGAGCGCGGTTTCGAGGCACAGGACCTCAATATCTTTTCACTCATCGAGAAAAATCACAAGGGGGCGGTCATCCTTGTAAACAAGTGGGACCTCGTTGAAAAGGAGACCAACACCCACAAACAGTTCGAGGAGGATATCCGCGACCAGATCAAGCCCTTCACCGATGTACCCATCATCTTTACGTCGGTCGTCAACCGGCAGCGCATCTTCAAAGCGGTGGAAACGGCCATCCAGGTATACAAGAACAGGTCCAAAAAGATCAGCACTTCCGCCCTGAACGATTTTCTGCTCCCGGTGGTCCAGAACATGCCGCCCCCGGCCGTGAAGGGTAAATATGTCAGGATCAAGTTCGCCATGCAACTGCCGACCGCATTTCCTTCCTTCGCGTTATTTTGCAACCATCCTCAATACTTAAAGGAGTCGTACAAGCGTTTTATTGAAAACCAGCTGCGCGAGAAATTTGATTTCAACGGGGTGCCGATGGAGATCTATTTCCGGCAAAAATAGTTCATGGATCAGGGAATACGCATCGATAAATGGTTGTGGGCGGTACGGGCTTTTAAAACCAGGAGCCTTGCATCGGAGGCATGCCGGTCGGGGAAGGTGAAAATACTGGACCAGAGTGTCAAACCATCGCGTGAACTGAAGGTGGGGGAGATCATCACCGTCTCCCTGCCCCCGATCATCAGGACAATGAAGGTATTGGTCATTGCGGGTAACCGGGTTTCAGCCAAACTTGTTCCCGGGTTGATGGAGGATTTAACGCCGGAGTCGGAATACCAGAAGCTGAAACGACAGAAGGAGCCGGGATTTGAATTCCGGGAACGCGGCCTCGGAAGACCTACCAAACGCGAGAGGCGTGAGATCGAGTTTTTAAAGTTATACCTGGACGAATGATCCGAACGCCCTTTCCATCCCTAGACGAACTTGCTTTCGAAGGCAGGAACAAGGACTACGGAGCCTTTGACATCAGGCGGAAATACATACGTACTTTATTGATATCATGTGCAGCGGGCACCCTGGTGGTGCTCATCTTCGTCATGGTCCCCTGGCTATATTTTTATTTTGAACCCATTCCGCTTGTTGAAGGTGACATGATGTATACGGTTGAATATTACAACATGAGCGCTCCTCCCGAACAGGAGACAAACAAACTGGCCAGCGCATTGTCGCAGCCTTTGGCCGAAGAACCGCAGGTGCCGGTAGTGAAGGACACGGTTGTGCCAAAAGAGGAAAAAGCGTTAGAACAACTCCCTGAACAGAAGAAGCCGGCGGAGAACCTCATTGTCGACAGCACTGCAAAACCCGGGGGATCCGGACTGGGTAAGGGAACCGGCGATGAAACGGGGTTGAGTTCTGCCATCGATGTTTACCCGCGTTTTCCCGGAGGAGATGAAGCCCGTCTCTATTATCTCAGGCAGCACATAAAATACCCCGAAGCAGCCATGAAAAACCTGGTGCAGGGCGTGGTCATGGTAGTCTTTATCGTGGAGGTGGATGGATCTGTTTCAAATATTAAAGTCTCACAAACCATCGGAGGGGGATGCGACGAAGAGGCGATCAGGGTGACCCGCGAGATGCCGCGGTGGGAACCCGGCAAACGAAACGGGCGTTCGGTCAGGGTGATGGTGCGGATGCCCATCGTTTTCAGGATGCCGGGAGGACGGGTGCCTGTAAAATGAAAAAAGGGGCGATGGCCCCTTTTTTATATAAAATATGCTTGTATGCAGGAACTACTTCTTTTCAGGAGTTGTTGCGGCGGGCTTCTTTCCGTCTTTTGCACAGCAGCTTTTTCCCTCTTTTGAATGGGAGCAGGCAGCTTTGTCTTTTTTGTCGCAACCGGCTTTTGAATCCTTGCTGGTTTCGGTTTTTGTTGCAGGAGCAGCAGATTTGGTCTGCGGTGTCTGGGCAAAAGATAACCCGGCAATCAAAATAACGGCGGAGAATAACAGAACGACTTTTTTCATGATTGTTTATGGTTTAGAGTGATTGTTAAAGACGATTATACACTGTTGCAAAATTACATTAAGTTAATGTATTGTGCAATATTAATCTGTTAATTTTTTGTTAATCAGAAGTTCGATCAACCCAGCACTTCGCGGATGAGTGCCAGAAGTGTTCTTTTGTCAAAGGGCTTTGCAATATGGCTGGTACACCCGGCAGCATACAACTGTTCTTTATCTTCGTCCATCGTGTAACCTGTCACTGCAATCACGGGGGTCTTCTCGTAGCCCGGTACCTGCCTGATCACCCGTGTTGCATCGATGCCATTCATTCCATAACCAAGGTGGATGTCCATCAGGATGGCGTCATACTTTTTTGACCTGACCATGCCAATCGCGGTTGCGGCGTCGTGTGCATATTCAACATCACAGATATTCCTGAGGAACAGCATGGTGAGTTCCTTGTTGACCTTGTTGTCTTCAACAAGCAGGACAACCGGTAACGGACCGGATGAAACCGGCAATTCCGGCGGGAGGATGTTATCAGGGTGATCAACCTTGCCGTCATCTTCCATCAGGGTTCCGGAATCACCCGGAAGCCAGATGGAAAAGGAGGATCCTTTTCCTGGTTCACTTTCTATGGTGATCATTCCACCCAGGAGATCGATGATCTTTTTGCTGATGGTCAGGCCGATCCCGCTACCCTGGTATTTCCGGCCGAATCCCTCGCTGACCTGCCTGAATTCCTGGAAGATCAGGGTATAAAACTCCTTATCGATACCTATGCCCGTATCTGATATCCTGGTTACCAGCCACTCCCTGCCGGCATGGGTTCTCAGGTTTGTTTCAATGGTCACGCCACCCTGGTCGGTGAATTTCACGGCATTGTCAAGAATCTGAAGCAGCAACTGCCTGAATAGCTGTTCGTCGGTGAGCGCCATACAAGCCCTGACGTCATCAGTGCGGATGAAAATATTTTTTTCAGTGCATTGCAGGGTCATCGATTTGACCACGGAATGAATGATTTGGTCAAGGTGGACCTGTTTTTTAACGATGGAAATATTCCCGGCTTCAAGCTGCGACAAGGTGATGATCGAATTAAGGGTGGTCATCAGCCGGCGGCCCGAATCGTAAATGTTGTCGATCATGCTTTCATATTCACTTTTAGCAAGCTCCTCTCTGAGGATCTCGGCAAACCCCAGGATCCCGTTGAGGGGTGTACGGAGCTCATGGCTCATGTTTGCCAGGATGGATGATTTAAGCCGGTCGGATTCTTCCGCCTTCTCCTTGGCAATAATGAGCTCCTGCTCGAACAGTTTCCGCATCGTAATGTCCCGGTCGGCACCACGGTATCCCATATAGGTGCCCCTTTCATCAAAAACTGCGATTCCTGATGTTTCCAGGTACACGATGTGCCCGTCCTTGTGAACGGCGCGGTTGACAATTGCATTGAGCGGCCTGAACTGGTGGACGAAACTCCTGACCCCCTCTTTTACGGCCATCGCGTCTTCAGGGAGCAGGAAATCGAACGGCGACCGGCCGATCATGTCTTCGGGGAGATACCCCAGGATATTGTAAATTTTAGGGGAGACAAATGAATATTTCCATGTTGCATCGATTTCCCAGATCCAGTCGTTGGTAAGATCAACAATTTCATGAAGGCGTTGTTCGCTTTCCCGCAACTTTGTTTCCGCAAGTTTTCGTGCCGTGATGTCTCTGAAAATCCCAAGAGTGCTGATGAAATTCCTCACAGAATCGTACTGGGGAGTTGCTGTTACAATAATCCATCGTGGTTCTCCGTCGGCCCGGTGGATCTCAATTTCATACATGCTTTTCTGGCCTTGCTGCCGCAGGGTGGTTTGGTATTTGATCTCCTCGATCGTAGAGGCGTCGAGAAAGTCAAACAGCTTTTTCCCGAGAAGTTCATCTTTGGGCAAACCGAATATTTCGCATGCGGCAGGATTTACAAAGATGAAACGTTCACCGGTATCCACAATGCCGAGTCCTTCGCCGCTCGATTCAACAAGATCATGATAACGTTCATTGCTTGCGATCAGTGCATTCTCCTTCTCTTTTAATTCAGTAATATCATGGGCAATGATGATGAACGCCGGGTTCCCGGTCGATTCTATTTTTTTCATGCTTTCACGCACGGGGATGGTCCGCCCGTCATGATGTGTCCAGCAGGTTTCATGGATGAAAGGGAGCGGCGCCCCGCTATTATGGCCGGGTCCTGAATCCTTCATGATTTCGGGAACAGTCGGCATGATTTCGGAGACATTCATGCCGGGAATTTCATCAGGCGGATATCCCAGCAGATCGTGACACGACTTGTTGGCGGCGAGGATGCGACCGGTGGCGGCCGTGACAATGAGAATCGCATCGCTGTCAAGTTCGAGCAGGGTCATGTATTCTGCCCTGATCCGCTCGAACGACTCCGTGCTGTTCTGTTCCTGGTCCGGCAGGGATGACGTGTCAGCATTCATCTTTTCCAAGTGGGTTTTAGCATGAGTAATTTGAAGACCATTTAATAATCTATCGATTACTGATCCAAAGATGATAATAATAATTAATAAACCTATCTTTTATATATATTTTCTTTCGGGCGATCCGGTTTTTCTATTCCCGGTCATGCGTATCGATGAGGATGGTAACAGGCCCGTCGTTGACCAGTTCAACAGCCATCATGGCTCCGAATACACCTGATTCAATTTTCCTGCCCAGCAACTGTTCCATCCGCACCAAAAACTGTTCGTACAGGGGGATGGCGCTTTCCGGCTTTGCCGCCCTGATCCAGGAAGGCCGGTTTCCCTTTTTCGTGCTTGCAAAAAGGGTAAACTGGCTGACCACCAAAACCTCTCCGCCGGTTTCGGTGACAGAACGGTTCATGATACCGGCGGCATCGTTGAAAATTCTCAGGTTGACCAGTTTGGCCGACAACCATTCTATATCGGCAGCACCATCCCGGTTTTCAATGCCCAAAAACACCACCATGCCGGGACCGGTTTTTCCAGCCACCACATTCCCGATGGTGACGGATGATGAACAAACACGCTGGATGACGGCTCTCATATGAATGACGAGTGACGAGTGACAAGTGACAAACGAAGCAAACAGTATGATTTCTCAGTACAAATTTCGATAAAATTCCAGAAGTATCTCATTTATTATTCCCGGAATTTTTCCCGCATTTTGGTAAATATTTCCACCACCTTAACGCCACCCCTTACTCGTCACCCCTCATTCGTCACTCGTCACTATTCCCCAGATTTTGACTTTTCTCCAACTTGCCATGGTCGTTTTCCTTTTTATCGTAGATTTGCATCAAACAAGCCGCAAATGACCCGATTAAGTGTTAATATCAACAAAATAGCCACTTTGCGTAATGCACGCGGGGGCGATATGCCCAATGTGGTCAGGGTGGCACTTGATTGCGAACGGTTCGGGGCACAGGGAATCACAGTCCATCCACGCCCCGATGAGAGGCACATCAGGTACAAGGATGTGTTTGATCTGAAACCTGTCCTGCAAGGGGAATTCAACATTGAAGGATATCCTTCGCGCGCTTTCATCGATATGGTCTGCACGGTTATTCCCGCACAGGTGACCCTGGTGCCTGATCCGCCGGGAGTGCTGACTTCGAATGCCGGATGGGATGTGATCGGGTACACCTCATTCCTGACAGAGGTTGTTGCGGAGTTCAAACGCAAGGGGATCAGGACCTCCCTTTTCATTGACCCGGCAGCGGATCAGATCCGCCGGGCTGCCGTGACCGGGACGGACCGCATCGAACTTTACACCGAGTCCTATGCCCGGGGCTATGCTTCCGACCGGGTCCGGGCCATCGCCCCGTTCTCGGCGGCTGCGCTCGTAGCGGTTGAAGAGGGTCTTGGCATCAATGCAGGTCATGACCTCAGCCTTGAAAACCTGAAATATTTTTCAAAGAATTTGCCTGGATTGCTCGAGGTCTCCATCGGGCATGCCCTGGTCTGTGACGCAATATACCTGGGGCTTGAGAATACCATCCAGCTTTATCTCAGGCAGCTGAATTCGTGATCTTTGCAACAACAGAAATATAACCCAACATATAATACAGGCTGAAGCCGGAACCCGGATGAAAAAAAAAACAGGATTAACCCTCGCCATCTTTTTCTATTGCACTGTAATGGTTCCCTTTGTCATGGCCGGAGATATTGAGAAAAAGGCGGCAGCCATCCACCATTCAGTCATTACCATCGATTCGCACACGGATACACCCATGCAGATGATGCAAAAAGGCTTTGACATGACCGTGCGACATGATGCGAAGAGGGATCACTCGAAAATTGATTTCCCCCGGATGAAAGAAGGGGGGCTCGATGCTGTATTTTTTGCAGTATTCGTATCGCAGGGCCCGCGTACAGCCGATGGCAATGAAAAGGTGAGACAGAAGGCGGTCGCCCTTTTTGACACGATTGATGCCGTGATAGGCCGCAACCATCTTTTCGCCGAAAAAGCGGTGTCGCCCGACGCGATCCCCGCCCTGAAAAAACAGGGAAAACGGGCTGTTTTTATCGGAATTGAAAACGGGTATGCTGTCGGGAACGACAAATCGCTGGTCAGTACCTATTACCTGCGGGGTGCCCGGTATATTACCCTGTGCCATACCAAAAACAATGATATTTGCGACTCATCCACCGATACGGTCGGCTATAACGGACTGAGCCCCTTTGGCTACGAAGTGGTCCAGGAAATGAACCATGTCGGGGTCATGGTCGATGTTTCCCATACTTCCGACAAAACGGTCAGGGATGTGCTGGCATTCACCAAGGCACCCGTCATTGCATCGCATTCATGTGCAAAAGCGATCTGCAATAACCCCAGGAACCTGTCGGACGATTTGCTGAAGGCGATCGCGAAAAACGGGGGTGTTGTCCAGATGTGCATCCTGAGTGACTATGTGAAAACCCCTTTGCCTAACCCTGCACGCGATTCGGCGAGAGCTGCCATCAGGAAAAAATACCATGATTTTGACGGCCTGAGCGACGATGAGATGAAGGAGGCACGCCAGGCCTGGACAACAGTCAACGACAGCTATCCGCAAAAGCTGGCAACCGTTTCCGATGTGGCCGACCACATCGACCACATGGTGAAGGTGGCAGGTATCAGGCATGTGGGGATCGGCACCGATTTTGACGGCGGTGGCGGCGTTGAAGGATGCTATGATGTAAGCGAGATGGGGAATATAACGCTTGAACTTGTCAGGCGTGGCTATTCGTCAGGAGATATCCGCAAAATCTGGGGCGGTAACCTCGTGCGGGTCATGAAAAAGACCGCCGCCGTTGCCGAAAAATACAAACTGCACTGCCGGTGCAGCAAATAACGGCCCCGGATGTTCATCCGGGTCAAGTTTAACATTCCAAATACCGAATTATATGGAATCGGGATCACCGAAGCCTGCAAGACAGGCAGCAAGGGCAGGAGGCAGCATTTTATCCGCTGCCTGGTTCAGATTTATTCTGTTTTTCCTGGTGGGGGTCCTTGCCGGGTTTCTTATTCCACGGGTATTGCCGGGGAATAAAGAGGCATCCCTGCCTGTTTCCGTCGCGCCTAAAGAATCAGCCACAGTTTCAAAACCGGCTGACACGCTCGGGGCTCCCGGGGTGATGCGTTACGACAACCCGCTGGTCAGGGCAGCCTGTAAGGTGCGGTATTCCTCTAAAATCGTGGAAATCAGCGTCGATCTTTCTTCACTGTACCCGGTAAAATCGGTGCTTGATTTTGATGTAAACAACTTTACCATCCTGGAGGTCCGGCATGTCAGTGTGAACGACCAGTCAACGAGCATGACGGCTTCCGGTTCGGTTCAGTTCAACAGTGTTGGCGATAACCATTACATGGTCCTTCTTGTAAACATGAACAACCTGCCCCATAAAATTGATTTTATCCTGTCGCAGAACGACGTTACGCTATACCAGAAGGCTGCTGGGATCAACGACAACTGACCGTTTTCATTAAAATGAACTCCAGTGACCTTCTCTGAAGCCATCAGCGGGAACAACCTAGCAGCCATCAGGACCTTCCCCAGGTCGGACTTGCATAATCATTGCATGCTCGGGGGTAAAAGGTCGGTAATTGAAAAATATTACGGTAAAAAGTTTGAACCCTTCAGGTCGGCGGGTTCGGGAATCGCCGATCTGAACCATTGGATCGGGCACATTTACAAACCGTTTTTTATACAGCCCGGAGCCTTCGGTAAGGCAGTGGAAGCAGCATTCGTGCAGGCACTGACCGACGGGGTGACCCGGCTTGAAATGAGCATGGATGTGACCCTGGGCAGGATGTTAAACATCAGTGCGGAACAGGTCATCAGTACCCTGAGATATTATCACCAGTCCGTCGCTCCCGGTATTGCCTTCAGGCCCGAACTCGGATTTTCGCGCGCCATACCCGTTGAAACATTAAGAACGTACTTTGATGAATACCTGGATTATGGATACTTCAGGTCGATCGATCTTTATGACGATGAATTTGCCCAGCCCATTTCTAATTTCAGGCCGTTATACAGGCTCGCACATGTGAAGGGGCTGAAATGCAAAGCCCATGCCGGGGAGTTCGGGTCAGCCGAATCGGTCAGGGAGGCTGTGGAAATCCTTGAACTTGATGCCGTGCAGCATGGGATCGGGGCTGCCGGATCTCCGGAAGTCATGAAGTGGCTGGCCGGATTGCAGATTCCGCTGAATGTTTGTCCAACCAGCAACATCAGGCTCGGGCGGGTCAGGGGGTACAAATCCCACCCTATCCGGATCCTTGCCGACCACGGGGTCAGGGTAACCATCAACACCGATGATGCACTTGTATTCGGGGACGGAACCTCCGAACAGTACAGGAAACTCTTTAAGGCGGGTGTTTTTTCTGCGGACGACCTGAATCTCATCCGGAAAAACGGACTTGAGGACTGAACATTCTGCGTCTTCTAGTGGCGGATCAGGACTTTCAGGGTACCGGGCATGGAGGAGAAATGAAAAGCCTCCAGGATATCGGAAAACGCAAACGTTTTTGAAATGAGCGGACGTGGATCCACCATCCCCTGGCTCAACAGGCTGATCGCAGGTGCAAATGGCCCGCAGCGCGACCCGGTGATCTCAAATTCATTGATCACAATTTGGTTAAGATCAATCGGGGCGGGATGCGCCACCGTGGTCTTCAACACCAGTTTCCCTGCCGGATAAAGGTGTGCCAGTGCCAGTTGAATGCCGTCGGGGCTCCCGGTGGCGTCGATGCATATTTCAGCCTTCTCCAGGATGCCAATCTTCGAAAGGGGCACCGCTTGTATTCCCATGGCTCTTGCCTTGTACACTTTTTCTTCATCGGGGTCGAAAGTGACTGTCTGACACCCATGGAGGCCGATGACCATCGAGATCAGCAGGCCGAGTTTGCCTGCTCCGAAAATAAAAACTTTCTGAGAGGGTTTCAGGTGCAGTTGTTCCGTAATTTCAACAGCAGCAGCGAGTGGTTCGGTAAAAACTGCGGATTCAGCAGACAGCCAGGAGGGAACTTCGTGGAGGTTTCGTTCGGGCAGGGTTGTATATTCCGCAAAAACGCCCGGGTGGTCCTTTATGCCCAGCACCGTCCGGCTTGAACAGTGTGTAGGCCTGCCTGTGCGGCAAAGATAACAATCACCGCAGGAGCAGTTGATCTCCCCGACTACTTTTTTCCCCGACAACCGGCCAAAGCCCGGGGCAACCTCCCCCACAAATTCATGGCCGGGAATCCCTCTGAAATCCATGTAACCCCTGATAATTTCAAGGTCGGTGTTGCAGATGGCCGAGCAAAGCACCCTGATAAGAACCTCCCCGGTTTTTGGTTCAGGCACAGGTACATCCTGTATGGTCAGCGATCCGTCAAAAACCAGGGCTCTCATGATTTTATTTTTAAATTGGCAGCTTATTCAGGATAATTTGCGTAACTTTATGGACCAACCGGAGGTATTATTATGAAACCCGGGAATCATGACACAAAACAGGACATAAAGATAATATTTGTTTATTATATCGTTATTCTTTTATGATGCGAAAAATACAAATAACAGTTTTTTCTGTTTTAATCGCACTTGTTTTCACGTGTTGTAAACCTGACCGTCCGGTATACCAGCCTGTCGGCGCCAGCCAGATCCACATCGGGGCGCTGCTGTCACTTACCGGCAGCGGGATGTCGACGGGGCGGGCTACGCAGGTTTCCCTGGAAATGGCCCGCCTTGATATCCAGGATTACCTGACTTCGCTTGGCATTCATAAAACAGTGACGCTTGATGTTGCCGATACAAGGACCGATACTACGGAAGCCTTAAAACAGTTGAAATTAATGTATGACAAGGGTGTGCGCCTGGTGATCGGGCCATACAGCAGTGCCGAGGTGGCCGCCCTGAAGAATTTTGCCGACACCCATGGCATGCTGGTCGTGAGTCCCTCCAGTGTTGCTGTTTCGCTGGCAATTCCAGGCGATAATATCTTCCGGTTTGTGTCATCTGATGTCATCCAGGGAGAGGCGATGTCCAAAATGCTCACGGACGACAAGATCAAGGTGATCGTGCCCCTGGTCCGCGATGATCTTTGGGGAAACGACCTGATGGAGGTAGTAAGGAGAGATTTTGTCAAAGCCGGCGGCATCGTTCAGACCCCTTTAAAATACACTCCCGGAACCACCGTCTTTTCGGGTTTGTTATCCAGGATGGATTCGACCGTCGCAGCGGTACTGGACCACCAGAATCCCAATGAAGTGGCCGTTTATCTCCTTTCATTCGGTGAAGGTACCGCCATCCTGGGCATGGCCAGGAAATACGAACATCTCAACAATGTCTACTGGTATGGCGGATCGGCATTCGCAGGGAACACATCCGTGATGGCTGATACAAATGCAACCCTTTTTGCTTACACCCACGGTCTTCCCTGCCCGGTTTACGGACTGGATGATGCCGCAAAAGATAAATGGCAGTCCCTTAAGAACAGGATTCAGTCACAGTTGGGCAGGCCCCCCGAAGTTTATGCCTACACGGCTTACGACGCACTCTGGGTGGGAGTGCTCACCTATACATCCACCGGGCCATCCCCTGGAATCGAACTTATGAAATCAGCTTTTGTGAATGTTGCCGCCAACTTTTTCGGGGCCTCCGGCAATACCCTCCTGGATGAAAACGGGGACCGGGCGTCAGGTAATTATGATTTCTGGGCGGTCAAGCACGACACTTCCGGCTACAACTGGAAGAGGGTTGCAAAGTATAATTCTTCAACGGGAACCCTCACCCGCATCGCGGAATAAAACTGTCATGCGGGGTTACGGGAATTATAAACGCTTGACAAAAAATACCTTACCGTCACCCTCTTTATAAAAATCGTCGATTTGGGCCTCTTTTGTATACCCGATCCGGGTATAAAAATGACGGGTAGGGGCATATTTTTCCAAAGAAGAGGTTTCCGCCACAACGAGCCGTCCGCCCATACCACTGATGATCCGGTGCGTCTCTTCAATGATCAGGCGGCCGATTCCCCGGCCCCGGCAGTTGTTATGGGTCACGATCCAGTATAGGTCAAAGCTGCCTTCGGAACCGGCGATCGGGCCGAAGCAGGTATAGGAAACAGGTTTCCCGTCAATATCGGCAAAAACAAAATGGTAATCGCTGTTTTGCCCTGATTCGAGCCTGTCTTCAACGAGTTCCAGCGCCACCGGAACTTCAAAGTCGTAGAAAAAGCCAGTTGAAAGGATCATCTCCCTTACAGCTTCCACATCTTCGGGCATCACCTCGCGGCGAAAAACAAGTTTGTTATCCTGCATGACTGCTATTTTCTTAGGGCATCGGCAATGATGCGTGTGACTACCTGCGGGAAATCGAGTCCCTTTTTCTTTGAAGCGGCCATGAATCCCCCTGATTCGGAGAGGCACGGATTGAGGTTGATATCGATAACAAGGGGTTCCGATTCCCTGGTAACCCTGAAATCGATCCTGACATACCCCTTCAGCCCCAGTTCTGTCCAGCATTTCTTGCAAATCGCGATCATTTCCTGGCGGAGCGGCTCGTCGGCCTTTGAAACCCGGAAAGTTCGGCGCGTATGCGAATACTCAAAGGAATGCTCATCCCACTTTGATTTATATCCCATCATTTTCGGCTTTCCTTCCGGGTAGCCACTGAAGGTCATTTCGGCCAGCGGGAGCACTTCCGGGCCCTGTTCGCTGTAGAGGATGGAATTGTTGAATTCACGTCCCTCGATAAACTCCTCGATGAAATAGTGGTCATGACTTTTCAGGACGGCTTTGCGGATGAAAACCTGGTCGGAACCCATGAATACACAATCTTCATCCAGTTCAAGCGACCCCTCTTCCCAGATGGGCTTCAGGATGTATTTCTTGTCCGGGTCGAGTTTATCACATTCATCCAGTGCAAATCCCGCGGGAGTCGGAACCCCGATTTTGCCAAGTTCACGCTTTGCGAGGAGTTTGTTGGAGCACTGGAACATAGGGATCAGCGGCGAACCCGTGTAGGGGATCCGAAGGTAATTCAGCACCGAATTGGCCATGAAGGTAAATTCTCCCTTATTCCCGATCGTCTCGGCAAGGTTGAAAATAATATCAGGACTGGCTTTCTGAAGCTGCCGGATGGCGGTTTTCAGGTTCAGGTCGATTTGCTGGTAAAGAACTTCGTAGTGGAGGGTTCCCAGTGCTTCGGTCACAAGGTTAACCTGTTCGATGACATCGGCTTCGTCATCCTTGGGTTTCTTTGAAAGCTTGTTGTATAGGATCAGTGCTCTTTTTTTCATTTCTTGTCTTTCCCCGGTTAAATATTCGCCCTTTTCCTGGCTGAATCCATGATCTCCCGGATAATTCTTTCAAAATCATACCCGTGTTTGTATGCAAGGATGGGTAGATCGGAATGAACCTTGTCGAGCCCCGCCAGGGGGTTTACCTCGATAAAGCTGGGAACGCCGTGGCGGTCGACGCGAATGTCAACCCGGCCGCCGTCGCGGCAGCCGAGCAGGCTCCAGGTGGCCAGGGCAAGGGCGGTGCATTTTTCCGAAATTTCCTTTTCCGGAACGACATATTCAACCGACTTCAGGTAGTCCGACTTGGTCTGGTAGGAATAGATGCTGTTGGTATCTTCTTTTTTATAGAGGATCTCCATAGTCCCAACAGGGTAACCTTCACGGCCGGTTCCCAGAACGCCGACAGTAAATTCCCTTCCCGGCAGGAACTCCTCAACCAGCAACCCGGAAGGGTAACGTTGCAGGAGGCCGGTGCACACCGTTTTCAGCTCTTCAGGAGTGTTTACCTTTGAAAGTGAATTGATCCCCTTTCCGGTGCCTTCGGAACAGGGTTTGACAAAAAGCGGGTAGGGCAGGTCGATCCCGGCGATATCGTTGATGTTTTCGACTACTGCAAAATCAGGCGTGGCAATCCCGCCGTCCCTGACCACGTGCTTGGTCATTCCCTTGTGGAGCGTCAGCGACAGCACAAGCGCGTCGGAGAAAGTATAGGGAATCCGGTAGGCGTCAAGCAGGGCAGGCACCTGGGCTTCGCGTCCCAGCCCGTACATTCCTTCGCAGATATTGAACACCAGATCCCAGCGGTCGCCTTTTACAAGACGTGCAGCAAGATGCCGGAGGTGGCCGATCCGATCGGTTTCATAGCCGAGTTGCTGCAATGCCGCTTCGATGGCGGCAATGGTACTCTCCCGGTCAAATTCCGCTGTCTCCTCCTCGCTGTATCCCTCCTTCAGGTAATCAGACCGTAAATCATACGTTAAGCCTATGATCATATTATTGAGTAAAATCGGGGTATCTGAAAATTTTTCCTTCGTAATTTTTCAACAGGACATAACCATCTTCGCGACCCATGTAATATTCGGGTAGCAGCGGGATCTTGCCGCCGCCGCCGGGGGCATCCACCACGTAGGTCGGAACGGCATACCCGCTCGTATGACCGCGCAGGCCCTGGATGATCTCCAGCCCTTTTTCAATGGTGGTGCGGAAATGGCCGGTTCCCAGAACCGGGTCGCACTGGTAGAGGTAGTAGGGGCGAACCCTGATTTTTAAGAGCGCGTGCATGAGGTTTTTCATTACCTGGACATCATCATTGATGCCTTTCAGCAACACGGTCTGGCTGCCCAGTGGAATCCCGGCATTGGCAAGTTTCTCGCAGGCATCTTTCACCTCAGGTGTAATCTCATCGGCATGGGTGAAATGTATACTCATGAAGAGAGGATGGTATTTCTTCAGCATGTTGACCAGCGGGCGGGTGATGCGCTGCGGGAGTACAGCCGGGACTTTGGTCCCGATCCGGATGATCTCCACGTGCGGAATGCTGCGCAGGCGCGAAAGCAGGTACTCAACATGCAGGTCGGGCATGGTCAGCGGATCGCCGCCGGAAATGAGCACGTCGCGGATCTCCTGGTGTTGCTCGATATACTTCAGACCGGCTTCCCACGATTTGACGCCGATGTGGCATTTCTCCTTGGCAACCATGCGGGTCCGGGTACAATACCTGCAATAGGTGGAACAGAAACCGGTTACAAGGAAAAGCACCCGGTCGGGGTAACGGTGAACGATGTTTGGAACCGGGCTGTCATGCTCTTCCGACAAGGGATCGGCAGCCTCTCCCGGACGGGAAAGAAATTCGTCGAAAACGGGAACCACGCTTTTGCGAAGCGCCTGTTCGGGGTTGCCGGGATCAAGAAGGCTGATGTAATAGGGTGAGATGCGCAAGGGAAGTGCCTGGCTTTGTATTTCATATGGCCGCACTTCGTTTTCCGAAAGCCTGATATAGCGGGCAAGCTGATCGATGGAGCGGGCGCTGTTTCTGACTTGCCAATGCCAGTTGTTCCAGTCCTTGACGGTTGCTTCGGGAAAATATTTTTGAAGGAAAGCAAGTGAACGATCGCTTATGTCAACTTTATCGCGATCGATCCTGGATTTTAAATATTCATCTAAAAGGGATGCTTCATCTATGAAGGTTGACTGACTTGGAGGTTCTTCGTCTTCTGATAATTCGGGATGGGGGATGACCAGTTTTTCAGTTGGATCTTTTTCCATTGCTTTTTTCTCGGTTGGGAGGTTAAGATTAATGATGCCCTCTACCTGTTTGGTAAATGCTTAGGTGTTTGCTTATCAGTTTGTTATAAGTGTCGTTGATGATCATCATTCTAAAATCGGCTTCGCATGCAAATAGGCAACAAATTTATGTATTTTTGACACCGGAAAACGATATTTTTTCAACAAAATTGTGTTAATAAACTCTCTCAAAATGAAATTGTTTTTCAGGCAGTTCGGAAGCGGAAAACCGGTGGTGATTCTGCATGGATTATTTGGTCTTTCCGACAACTGGGTTACCTTCGGAAAACGGCTGGGGGAGGATTATTCCATTTACATTCCCGACCTTCGTAACCATGGGCAATCACCGCACAGCGGCGTTTTTGACTTTCCATCGCTCGAAAGCGATGTGGCGGAGCTGATCGACGACCTGGGTCTCGGCAGGATCATCCTCATCGGCCATTCACTGGGAGGGAAAATCGCCATGTTCTTTGCCCTGCATCATCCTGAAATGGTTGAAAAGCTTGTGGTAGTCGATATTTCTCCCAGGCCGTCGCCTCCCGACCGGGAGCACCAGCAGCTGCTCAATGCGATGCTGGGGGTTGACTTCAGCCTGGCCGGTTCAAGAAGTGATGTTGAAAACCAGTTGAAAGCCACGGTCAGCAGTCCGAAGCTCCGTCAGTTTCTCCTCAAGAATGTATACTGGCGCGACCGCCACAGCATGGATTGGCGCCTGAACCTCCGGGGAATCAATGAAAACCTGCTGGCAGTGGGGGAGGGAATCAGCGAACCCGGCACCTTCGACGGGCCCGCCCTTTTCATACGCGGCGGAAAATCCGATTATATCGCGGATTCGGATCTCCCGGGCATTCAAATGAAATTCCCCCGTGCCGGTGTGACGACCATCGCGAATGCTTCGCATTGGGTTCACGCGGATGCTCCGGGGGAATTTTTCAGCCTGGTGGCTGATTTTATCGGCAATTGATCAATAACGGTCGATCTCTATCTTGGAAATGGCTGTTTTAATCGTCAGGAAAATCTTGTTTTTCCCGGTTGCAAAATTAGCGGTCTGGTAGATCCCGTCACCCTTTTTGGTAAATCCTTCAAAATCCTTGCTGATCATAAAGGATTCCGATTTGATCTGGCAGGCCGATTCTTTCGGGATTTCAACTTTTATGGAAGATGCTCCGGCATTGAACGACATGTAGGTCAACGGGTTTTTGTTCCCGATCTTGATGTTGATCGAGGAGGCACCGGCATCGATCGTCGTGGTATCGATTTTGTAATCCCTCAGGTCCATGTTGATCTCGGCCGCCCCGATCTCGAAGATAAGGTTCCAGGATGGTTTTTCGTTTAGTTTGATCCCGACATTATTGTCCTTGACCGAATGCCTGATACCCGATTTTTCAAGTGAAAGGGCGATCTTTTTCATGCCTTTCTCTCCGGAGGTTGTAAGCGAGTAATTCCCGATGTCGCCGGTTTTGCTGAAGGAGAGCAGATCAGAGGTAACCCCCTGCAGGTTGAAATTGCCAGCGGCAGCTTCGAGTTTCAGCTCCCCTTTCCCGGTAAGCGAGTCATAGGGCACGCTGAGGTTTTGCGGCTGGTAATTATAGGTGGTGGTGCTGTCTTCATCCTCATCCCAGTCCTTATCCGACCATCCCCTGAAATTGTGAAAATGCCACCACGAAGATTTTTCAGAGATACGGTGGAAAAAGATCACCGTAACCGCCAGAACGGCTACAAGTGCGCCAATTTTGATCCCGTCGCGGATGGGCAGGATGGAGATCCCCCAAAGGATGAGGATCAAAGGCCACAGGTTGAATAGGGTCCGGATGCCAAACTCCAGTACGCCAAAATTGTTCAGCATAAATAAAATCCCGATTGCTATCAGGATAAAGGCCCAGAATACGTGACGATATTTCATTGTTTCAGGAATTTACGGGTTAGTATTATGATTTCTTTCGGTTACGGTTCTCAACAGGAGACCGATCCCGATGACGATGAGAATGACCGGCCAGAGGTCGCCGAAGTTCACCTGCGGGATAAGTTCGTCCGCGAGGAACAGAACCCCGAGTGTTATCAGGACGAGGCCCCCGATCAAACCTCCTTTTCGGCGTTTCCTGGTTTCGGGGATGGATACCGGGTTGAAATTACCCGGGTTCACCGGGTTTTCACCGGGCTGACCTGTCGGGTCGGGTTGCGGCGTTTCATGTTCCTGCGGCGGCTGGGGTGTGAATGGCTGGAACCTTACCGGGTTCTCAGGAGTGACGATCCACAGGACGAGATATATCAGTACCCCGCCGCCACCGGCAAGGGCCAGTATGACAAAGGCAAGGCGGATGAGCAGCGGATCCATCACAAAGTATTCACCAAGTCCGCCGGCAACACCGGCAAACTTCCGATCGGCAAGGCTGCGATAAAGACGTTTTGATTCCATGAGACTGGTTATTTAGAGAATTTGGCTGTTTGACGGCAACAGGTATAAAAGGTTACACGCGTGGAAATCTTATTCGGCCGCGGCAGCCTGTTTTTTCCGGTAGATCCTGGCTGAAAGCGCAAGGCTCAACTCGAAGAGGGCGTAAAGCGGGATGGCAACGATCACCTGGCTGAAAACATCGGGACTGGGGGTGATCACACCCGCAACGATCAAAATGCCAACCACGGTGTGCTTCCTGTATTTGCGGAGGTGCTTCGGGGTGATCAGCCCGATCCTGGTCAGGAAGAGGATGAGCACGGGAAGCTCGAAAAGGAGTCCCATCAGCAGGGTCATCATGGTAATGGAGCTGACATAGGAGGTAAGCGCAATCTGGTTGGTTACAGCATCGCTTACCGTGTATCCCCCGAGGAAGTTGATCATGAGCGGGGCGGCAATGAAATAGCTGAAAAGCACACCGGTGACAAACAGCAGCGACACGATGGCAACAACCCCGCGGGAGCCTTTGATCTCCTTGTCGGAAAGGCCCGGCTTGATGAACCGCCACAGCTCCCATAAAGCGTAGGGAAGTGCCACGATGAGCCCCGCGATCAGGGATATGTTCATGTGCGAAGTGAACTGGCCCGCCAGGCTGATGTTGATCAGCTGGAAATGCGACGGGTCAACGCAAAGAGAGGGCATGGAGAGCCATTCTCCCAGTTTGCAGAAAGCCCGGTAGGTAATGAAGGTTTTCGACTTGGGGGCGAGGATGATATCGTCAAAAAGTACCCCCTTAAAGGCAAAGGCACCGATCGATGTTACCAGTATGGCAATGATGATCCGCCACAGGGATCCCCGGAGCTCATCAAGATGTTCCCAGAAGGTCATCTCTTTTTCGTCATCTTCGTCATTGCTGCCGCTAAACTTCATGTTGCTGGGTTTTATCTAAGCAAAGGTAGAATAAAATTTTTTCCATCACTTTGTATTGAGGATTTTAGTTCGTACTTTTGAATAAATATAAAACCCATGGCCGAACGCGAAATCCTGCTTGAACAGATGCTCAAGGTATTGAAGGATATAGAGACCAATACCTGTGACAAACAATTTTACCCTGATGTTAATGTGTTAGAGAAGAAAATCGATCATATCATTGACCTTCATGAAAAAGAGATCGAACTCCTGAAAGCACTGACCAGGGACCGTTGTACCTGCAAGAAAAACAAGGACAAAAAGCCCAAGAAGGAGAAAAAGGAAAAAAAATCAAAATAATCCGTGGCTCACAGGCAGTTTTTAATTTTCCAACCCCTGATGCGGGAGAGATACTTTTATGTAATTTTGTTTACGTTTCAAGAATTTCTTTGACATATTTTAAATAGTTTTTGTTCTTATCCACTTCTAAACCAACCACAAAATGAAGAAGTCTTTTACATTTATTTTACTGTTCCTGATGTGCGTTCACTGGTCATTTGCACAGCAGGAATCACCAAAACCGGTTGTTGACCGGCCTGTATACTTCGATATCTCGCCGCCCCTGCGGGATATGGTTAACCTGGGACCTGAAAAGTACGATTGCTCATGGAAGGACGGCATTGTCAGGAACCGCTTTAACATCAAGGATACCCCGGGCATGACCAAAGGGATCCCCGATTTCCGCGATCCGGGCCTGCAGGACCATTTCGGACTGATCCTCCCCGATACGACCATCGCCAATTTTGATGGCGTCGGCAATGTAAATGGTGCTGTTCCTCCCGACACCTATGGTGAGGTTGGTTCAAATCATTATTTCCAGGTAGTGAATATTTCCTATGCCATTTTTAGTAAGACCGGTGTAAAGTTACTGGGTCCCAAGGCCAACAGTTCGGTTTGGAGCGGCATGCCCAACAACTCGAATGACGGCGATGCAGTGGTTGTTTATGATGAAATTGCCGACCGCTGGCTGTTTTCCCAATTTTCGCTGCCAAACTCGGCCGGCCCCTTCTACCAGATGATCGCCGTTTCCCAGACCAACGATCCTACCGGTTCATGGTACCGTTACCAGTACTCCTTTTCACAGATGCCCGACTATCCTAAATTCGGGATCTGGCCCGACGGGTATTATATGTCATGCAACCGTTTTGCCAATGCCTCCGGCGGCGGATTTGTAGGAATCGGTGCCTATGCATACGACCGCGCCGCCATGCTCGCGGGATCTCCCACGGCTGCCAGGATTTCGTTTACCCTCTCTTCAGGCAATGAAGCCTACGCTATGCTTCCTTCCGATTGTGACGGCACCTTCCCCCCGGTCGGAACCCCCAATTATTTCACCTATATCCGTACTGCTGTCGGAAACCAGCACCTCGGCATCTATGAATTTCATTCCGACTGGGCCAATCCTGCAAACGCCACATTCGGGAACAATGTAACCCTTGCCGTCAACACCTTTACCAGTTTGTCGCAGGGTATTCCGCAGCCCGGAACAACGCGCAAACTCTCCACCCTGGGCGACCGCCTGATGTACCGCCTCCAGTACCGGAAATTCAACGGCTATTCTTCGATGGTCGTCAACCACTCGGTGAATGTCGGTTCAAACGTTGCCGGTGTTCGCTGGTATGAACTCAGGAATCCCGGGACCGGCTGGTCCATTTACCAGCAGGCGACCTATGCCCCGGCCGACAACAATTCCAGGTGGATGGCCAGTGTGGCCCTCGACACCGCCGGTACGATGGCGATGGGCTTCTCTGTTTCAAGCGGCACCGTGTTCCCGAGCATACATTACACTGGGAGGTTTAAAAACGATCCCCTTGGCCAGCTCACCTTCACTGAAAAATCGATCATCGACGGAGCCGGTTCACAGACCGCCGGCAACAATACGGGGCAGTCGGATGGCCGGTGGGGTGATTACAGCGGCATGAGTGTCGACCCGAAATCACCTACCACCTTCTGGTATACCACCGAATATTACAAAAGCACATCAGCCGACAGCTGGAGCACCCGCGTGGGATCCTTCACCTTCGCCAATGTGTTTTCTTCATCGGCTTCCGCCTACCCGACCACCTTGTGCGCGGGCGACTCGGTCCAGCTCAACGATGTACCTTACGGGGGTTCAGGGAACTATACCTATTCATGGACTTCGGTGCCGGCAGGGTTTACCTCAACTTCCAAAAAACCAAAAACCGCACCGCTGGTGAATACGAAATATGTATGTGCCGTAAGCGACGGCAGTTCGACCCGCCACGATACGGCAGCAGTCTCCGCCATTGCACCTCCTACTGTTAATGCCGGACCCGATACACTTGTCTGCTGGTTTGCCACCAAAGTTACCTTACACGGCACAGCAAGCAATTACAGGATGATCGGGTGGGCCACCTCGGGCGACGGCACCTTCAGCAATTCCTCATCTCTCACCACCGACTACACCTTCGGTCCCGGCGATAAAGCCAACCTTGGCGTTGACCTGAAACTGATCGGCATCCCGAACATCCCCTGCAGTGCAAATGTTACCAGCACGCGGCACGTGGGGTTTGATCCGTGCAGCGGAATCGACGATCGTTCAACGGGGAACCTTTCCATGGAGATCCGCCCGAACCCCGCTACCGAAAAAGCAACCTTTACCCTTAAAGGGCTCAGGGACAAAGCTGCGACCCTGAACATCACCAACATGTCGGGAGAGGTGGTGTATTCCACCCTGATCCTGCCGGCAGGCAGCCAGGCTGTTAAACTGGTGAACCTGAACAGTTTTGGCAAAGGTGTTTACATCGTACAGGTTAAATCGGAAACGCAGGTTACTTCACAACGGCTCATCGTTCAGTAACTGTTATCTTTTTGCCATAACAAGGCGGCCCGGGGAATTTTTCGCCCGCGGCCGCCTTTTTTATCTAACGGGCACTGTTTCAGGTAGGAATTTTGATTACATTTGTGCCCGATGAAGCGGTTTTTCGCAATATTCCTACTCCTCCTGTTCCTGTTTAACACGCTGGGATATTACCTTGTGTTCAGTTACAACCAGTACGTTCTGAGAAGCGAGATCAGGAGCCTGGTGAAGTCGCATCATTTTGACAGGGGCTGTACCATCCTGAGGATCCATGACAAGATGCCTGAGGGGGATTTCCAGAGACTCAATGCTGATGAATTCCGTTACAGGGGCGTATTGTACGATATCGTTTCAGAAGACCATGAGCCCGGCATCATCATCTTCAGGTGCATTGCCGACAACCAGGAAGATAACCTGATCGCTGGATTTTCACGTTCCCAGGAATTTGTCAACAGCCAGGGCAATTCTGCCACTGCAAAGCATGCCGCGGCCATGTTATTTCATGTGATCACCCTCGCCCTTGTTGAGGTTTCTCCTGATCAACTCACTCCGTTTCCTTCCGAAGTAAAATTTGAAATTCATTTATTCCCGGTTTTTTCAATTCCTTCTAAACCAGTTTTTCCGCCTCCGGAGCGCTCCTGATAAATTATGAAGGTAATCCTTCATCAACAATCCAGGAAGTTACACCTTGCAGGAAAACGACCCGTTTATACAGGTCCCGGCCCCGTCGCTTTTCAGGTGAAGGTGCCAGGCTTCGGAACGGCATTAGTTGATATTGGATCTGCCTGAACTGAATTCAAGCCTGTAAATTCCAGTGCAGGTCCAGCAGTTTTTATCGCATGCAAACAACTTCCATTTACTCATTTAAATCTGTTCACATTATGAAAAAATGCACATTTATTTTTACTTTAATGATTCTCTTGGCTGGAACCAGTTCCTGGGCCAAACCCGTGGAGATCAAAGATGCAAGGCTTGCCGCAAAGAATTTTTATTACGAGCGGCTCGTTAACAACATGCACAGGACGTTGCCGTACAGTTCTGTAGCCATCGGTGCCGAATTTGTGGAAAAGGAGGGAATGACCCCGGTTTACTACGTTTTCAATTTCGAAGGCAACGGTTACATCATCATTTCTGCTGATGACTGCTGCTACCCGGTGATCGGGTATTCGTTTGATTCGCAATACAATCCTGTTAACCAGTCCGACAATTTCGTTTTCTGGATGAACAACAGGAAACAGGAAATTGCCGGGAACATCAAAAGCAATTTTCTTCCTGATGCCACGGTGACAAAAGAATGGAACCGGCTGAACGCCATCAATCCTGCGTCAGTTTCCGACAGCCCGTCCGCTGTTACCGATGTTGCTCCGCTGCTGACCAGTTTGTGGGACCAGGGCTTTCCCTACAACTTTTTATGTCCTGCCGACGCCACTTGCGGATCGTTTGGCGGGCATGTGACCGTCGGCTGCGTTGCCACGGCCATGGCCCAGATCATGTATTACTGGCGATGGCCTGTAACCGGCACCGGGGTTCATTGCGACAGCTGGATGAAATATGGACAGCTTTGTGCAAGCTTCGGCAGTACCACCTATGATTGGGCCGGGATGACCGATTCGCCTTCAAAGGAATGTCTTCCCATCTCCACCCTTTGCTATCATTGCGGGATCGCAGTGAACATGCAGTATAATTCTGATAACCAGTGCTCTTCAGGTGCTTATACATCTTCCGTACCCGGTGCCCTGAAAAATTATTTCAGCTATTCCAACAACTGCACCTATTCATCGAAATCATCCTATTCGACCACCGACTGGAATAACCTCCTCACGGGCGACCTGAACACCGGCAAACCGATCCAGTACGGCGGCCAGGGTCCCTCAGGAGGTCACTCATGGGTTTGCGACGGGTACCAGGGTACCGACTACTTCCACATGAACTGGGGATGGAGTGGATCTTCAAACGGTTATTTCTACCTCAACAATCTCAATCCAAGCGGGTACACCTTCAACAGCGGCGAGGAAGCCGTTCTTCACATTGAACCAAACACGGCGGTTTATCCTACCTATTGCACCGGGAATACAGTGGTCAATGCCGATGACTTCGGTTCTATTGAAGATGGCAGCGGTCCTGCGTTGAATTACCAGGCAAACAGCAACTGCAGCTGGCTCATCGCCCCCGACGACAGCGTGAAGACCGTCACCCTCACCTTCGCCCGGTTTGCAACCGGTACCGGCGGCGTGGTTAAAGTATATGACGGCAACGATGCCACAGCACCCCTTCTTGGCAGCTATTCTGGTACGTTAACAGCCATGCCCACGGTCGCCTCAACCGGTCCTTCGATGTACATCACCTTTGTGACCGATGGCACGGCTACGGCAAACGGCTGGATGGCCAATTATTCCACCACTGTTAACAAATTCTGCGAATCCACCACCACCATCCTCGACGCTTACGGCAATATCACCGACGGCAGCGGCCGGTTCCAGTACCGCAACCAGTCGAGCTGCCGGTGGAACATCATGCCCCCGGGCGCTTCGAAAATTGTGCTGACTGTGAACAACTTCAACACCGAGCAGGACAATGACAAACTGATGATCTACGACATGGGAACCGGCACCCTGATGACTACCCTGTCGGGAACCTACAACACTCCCCCGGGACCCTTCACCACCACAACAGGCAAAATGATGCTTCAGTGGTTTACCAACAACTCGGTGCGGGGTGAAGGCTGGGATGTCAGTTTCTCCCCGATGGTCGGAACGGAGGACCTCACAGCGTTCAGCGAACTTTCGGTATACCCCAACCCGGCCAGCCAGGTGGTGAATGTAAGTTTTACCATCAGCGAACCGCAGAATGTAAAAGTGGAGATCCTTTCACTGAAAGGTGAAACCCTGTTTACCGATAACCAGGCCTTCTTCAAAGGTCCTTACCTGAAGGCGATTGATGTTTCTGCCTACCCGAAGGGCATCTACATGCTGCAGCTGAAGTCGGACCAGGGGACCGCCGTTAAGAAAATAGTGGTTCAGTAATTAACCTATCACCGTCTTTTAACAATGACCGGATGCAAATCCGGTCATTTTTTTTAGCCTCTCGTTGATAAGCAGGTAACATAAACATTAATAGAGCAGCGGGGATCAGTATCTGACAAAAAAATGGAAGAAAAGGGATAAATTTCACGAATAATAATATCAAACATGTGGTAATTGTCAACCCGGTTGGATGATGCACCGGAATATATATTTTTCAGAATGATGTTGCCAATTCAAAAACACTTCCTATTTTTGAAGATTCTTATAACCGAACACGAATCCCCGGATGAAGAAAATTCTTTCCATTCTTTTGGTATCTGTTTTCTTCTATAACATTATAGGATTCTACCTGAATTTTGCAATGGAACAATTCAGGATCAAAGAAGAAGTTAAAGAAAAGATCATTTCCAGTCTTCCTGAAAGCGAGTTGACAATTCTAAAGATTTCCTCGTCGGACAAAGGGAAGATTTCCTGGCTTGACGAGGGTAAGGAATTCAGATATAAGGGTGAGATGTTCGACCTTGTGAAAACAAAACAGGGAACGGATACCACCTGTTACTATTGTTTTTGTGATTCCAGGGAAAATAAGCTGCTCTCCAGCCTGGATAAACTGGTCAGGGAACAGTCGGACCGTTCACAGTCAAGATCGGTCCATAAAAATCAGGTGATCAATTATTTTTTCCAGGAGACCTCATTTACCCAATTCAATCATGAGTCTTCCGTCCAATATCCAACCTATGTTTCCGGCCATCAGTTTATTGATACCGATGTGTTAACGCCACCTCCCCGGTCCTAAGAATCATAGGTTGATACCTTTCACCCTGCTGGCATTCCTTCGGAATGTAATCGTTTATGATTGGGGCAATCCCGGTCAAGCCCTGGAATTTTGCACGCAACAAACCATTTGCTGAAGTTAATCCCGGGCAACATCCTCCAGAGAGGAAGAAAAATTTCTACGCAACCGAAGTCCCGTCCCATGAAACCTGTGGATATCAGTGAGCAATCGAAAATGATCCATAGGTTCAAGTTGTTTTTTCATTGTGGTTAATGGTTTAGAGCAGCAAGGGACCCAGGTTGCGTTTTTTATTCAGGATATGAAAAGAACAGTTTTGTTTCTCCTCAAACAAAATTACAAAGAAAATATCCTCTATCCCGGAATTTATCAGCGGGTCATAAAATTATTTCCTCCCGGCATGAGGTTAATCGTATCCTTGACCCCGTGTACTATTCCTTCTTCCGGGAACTGAGCCCGAATGGCACATACAACGGGCAGAAGCTGATCAGGCTGGTCAGGATAAAGATGCCGGCGACGATCAGCAGGATGATGGCGAGTATGCCTGATATTGCCTTGACGAAAAATAATACAACAACGACGACTGCGATCAGGATCCTGATCACCCTGTCGATTAATCCCATGTTCTGTTTCATAACTTCAGTATTTTGGTTTATCAATCAATGGTTAATAAATGCAAATATATACATAAGTATATGAAATATCACAATCGTCAAAGGGTTGATTCCACTGTACGGTTCGTTTTTAACCTGAACCTGCAGGTATGTGGCGGCTTTCAACAGGAATGTGCCGGGCTCATTCAAGGGTAAACCACGAATCCGTACTGGTCGCGCCTGTGGCGCCTGAGATATGCCGGAATTCGTTGGTGTGCTTGTTGTATATATAATCTTTTATCCATTCCTGGTGGTTCGTCGCAATCTGTCTTATGGCTTCGGAGAATGTGAGTAATTCTTCGTCGGTCATGATGGGATGGAGGGAGAGCCTGACCCAACCGGGTTTTTCCGAAAGGTCGCCATCGTCGATCATGTCGGTGATCGACTTTGATTTTTCGTGGCTTACATGCAGCAGGTAATGCCCGTAGGTGCCTGCACACGCGCATCCGCCCCTTACCTGGATCCCGAAACGGTCGCTGAGAAGTTTCACCACCAGGTTGTAATGGATATTTTCAATGTAAAACGAGATCACCCCGAGCCGGTCCTTCACATTGCCCGCCAGGATGTGCAATCCCGGGATCTGCTGAAGTTCCCTGAATGCAATTTCAACAAGTTCGGCTTCGCGCTCGTGTATTTTCGAAACGGTCATCCTGTTTTTCAGTTCGAGCGACATGGCCGTGCGCATGGCCTGCAGGAACCCCGGGGTTCCTCCGTCTTCACGGACTTCAATGTCGTCGATGAATTTATACTCCCCCCAGCGGTTTGTCCATTCTACGGTGCCGCCGCCCGGCTGATCGGGAACCTGGAGTTTGTATAGCGAGGAGTCGAATATCAGTACGCCTGATGAACCGGGCCCCCCAAGGAATTTATGAGGAGAGAAATAAATGGCATCGAGTTTCTCCATCGGATCGGCCGGGTGCATGTTCATGTCGTCGTATGGGGCTGATGCCGCGTAATCGATAAAGGCGTGACCCCCGTATTCATGCATCAGTCGCGCAAGACGGTGCACCGGCGTGCGGATGCCGGTCACATTCGAACAGGCTGTGAAAGAGCCGATCTTGGTGGTGCGGTCTTTATATTTCCGCAAGGCATTTTCCAGGTGGTCGGGGTTTACCAGCATGTCGGTGCCCGGTTCGATAACCACGACTTCTGCGCTGGTTTCATACCAGGAGGTCTGGTTGGAGTGATGTTCCATATGGGTAACAAATACCACCGGTAGCTCGTTTTCATGCATCTGGTGCTGGTGCATCGGGTCGGCGCAATGCTTCAGCCCCAGTATTCTCTGGAATTTGACAATGGCCCCGGTCATCCCGAACCCGGTGGTAATAATCACATCCCCCGGACCGGCATTTACATATTCCTTGATCTTCCGGTGGGCGAGGTGATACGCCTCTGTCATCAGCCGCCCGTTCTCGCAGGTTTCGGTGTGTGTATTCCCGACAAAAGGCCCGATCACACGGATGAATTTATCTTCAATAGGAAGGTATAATCTCCCGCTGGCAATCCAGTCGGCATAGATCATCTTTTTCGGACCGTAAGGAGTGATGAACACACAATCCTGGCCGATGATCTTTTTGCGGAATTGCTCAAAATATTTTTCGGTTGTCATAAACCCTGATATGCTTGTTGAACAAATACACTGATCCCCGGGAAGAACGTTCGGCATATGCCGGGTTTTCCCGGGGATCAAAAGTAATGAATTCGCGGACAGGTTCGCAGGAGAACGAACCGTTGTAATTGCAAGGTACAGTAAATAAGCCTGCTATGTGAAAATAATCTGGGTCTGCAATCCTCCGCATTTTTCGTAAAACTGGCCGACGGTGAGCACCGCGGATACATCCTCCCAGAGATCCTCCTTTTTGAGTTTGAACATGTCCATGGCCAGTTTGCATGCATAAACTTCGCCGCCGCCGGCCACGATCATTTCAAGGAATTCCTTCACGGGAGGGATGTCTAGCTTGTCCATCTGGCTGCGCATCATGGCCGAAACCCCGGCCTCAACGCCCGGGATGATGCCCAGGAGGGTGGGGAAGGGCAGTCCGCCCGGCATGCGCATCGCAGGGTTACCGGTTACCCCGGTATGCAGGCTGTTCATGGTTTTTTTGGTGATGGCATCGAGGCCGAAAAAGGTGAAAAACAACTTCGTTTCAATACCTTCCATCACCGCGCCATTGCCCATCACCAGTGTCGCATAGACATCCTCGATGGTACCTTTTGCACAGATGATGCATACTTTCTTCAATGGGAATTCTTCATTTGCCATAGCTGTAAATTTTAAATGATGGGTACCTGCATCCTGTTGTAACACAATGAATACGGCCCTGGATTTAATTGATTAACTTGATTCTGAATGCACCTATACACAGGATGCAGGTTTGGGGATGCCGGCGACCTTGGCAGCTTTCTTCATGGGAGCACCCGGGAAAAGTCCATAAAAGCCCTTGATGTCGATGATCCCTGAATTCCCGACCGACCGGATGGTGAGTGCTTCGCCCTTTGCAAAGCGTTCACGTAGGAAATCCAGGACTGCAAGATGCTTTTCTGTCAGGAGGATCCCTTCTTCCTTTGCAATTTCAACAGCCATTTCTTTGTTCCACTGTGCAGGATTCGTGAAATAACCCTCTTCATTTATATCGACGGTTACGCCTGCAAAAACTTTCTGTGCCATAGTGAGTTAAGATTTGAAGATTTGAGAATTTGAGGATTTGAGAATGTATTACCGGGTTTCTGAATTCATTGCCTGGATCAGGCGCAACGTGAAGGAGAGTGATTTCCTGACTTCCGGTGAGTTGAGTTGTTTCATCAGTCCAAAAATGGACCTGTTATCCAGTTTATCATCCATTTTCATGGTCGCAAAAGCATTTGTCGCCCGGTTGAGCGCAGCAAGAAGTTCAGGCTGGTTTAGGTTGCGGACAATCCCTGCAACCTGGTCTAGGTTGTCGCCCAGGTTACGCAGATCCTCCACGCTGAAAATCTGTATAAATTTATCAAGAATTTCCATCACCCCTGCGGCGAAGGTAAAATATCCCTTCTGGTCCAGTTCATTCATTTTATTTACCGCATCCAGTCCTACCTGGTGAAGGATCGGGGATACATCTTTCATGAAGTCCCTGGCGCTTTCAACCATGTCGAGCATTTCGTGAAAGGTACCGATGTTTTGCAGGATCTTGACCATCAGCATGGGAACCCCGCTGTGGTCAAAATCGATCTGCGATTTATCGAGCATCACCACCGTATGTTTGAAGGCATCCTTTGCCACGATGCTGAGATCGGACACGAGGTCGTCAAACTCCTCGCGGTTTCTTTTCTGCTGCTCAACGCTTTCAAGGATCAAATCCATTTTTTGGTTGAGGGCCAGTATCTGTTCCTGGATGTGTTGTTCTGTCATAGCCTGTAACATTACATTCTTTTACCAGCCATCGTCATCTTTGAATCGATAGGCATCTCTTTTCCTTTCAGGAGAATGTGCCAGTAGATCCACCTGAAAAGCAGTTTGCCGTAGTGGTTGGTGCGGGTTTCCTTCAGCAGGCCGAACGGCCCGATCCCGGGGAAGGGAAAGGAGCCGGGCAAAGGCTCTGTGTCGTAGTTGAAATCGATGAGGGCCCCCTTGCCAAAACCGGTTTCGATGTAACAGTTCGAGTGCCCGTCGAACGATTCTGTAAACGGGCGGCTTTCAATGGCACATATGAGGTTCGCGGTGAGCACGTCGGCCTGGAAATGAACCACAGACCCGGCTTTGGAAGTGGGGAAGTTTCCAGCATCCCCGATCACGAAAATGTTCGGGAAAAAATCCGATTGCAGGGTGTGTTTGTGGGCCCTGGCAAAATCCATTTCATCGCCAAGCCCGCTGCGCCCGATCATCGGATCTCCCTTGTGAACAGGGACGGTTACAAGGCAGTCAAACGGGATCTCCCGTTCATCGTACGAAACCAGCGTTTTCTTATCATTGTCAATTCGTTCGAGGTAAAAATCGGGGATGATCTTAATATTCTTTTCCTCGAGCAGCGAACCCAGCATTTTTGATGCGCGCGGTTTTGTAAATGCGCCCGACATCGGGGTTGTATAGCTGATATTCACCTTGTTACGTAGTCCGCGTTCAACAAAAAAGGCATCGGCAAACATGACGAATTCAAGGGGGGCCACCGGGCATTTGATCGGTACATCGGCGATGTTAAGCACCAGCTCCCCTCCCTGCCATGTTTTGAAGAATCCGGCAAGCGCCATGGCTCCCTCAATGGTATAAAAATCAAAGATGCTTCTGTGCCAGAGGGGGCCTTTCATGCCCGGCGTCTCCTCCGGAACCACGCGGGTTCCCGTCGCGATGATCAGGAAGTCGTATTTCAGCGAGATACCGTCTTTCAGAACAACATGGTTGTTTGCGGCCTCCACACGGTCGATCTCCTGGAAGATCAGGTTCACTCCCATTGGCAGGAAACTGTTCTTGGGCTTGACGACATCCTGGCGGGAGTACATCCCGAATGGGATGAACAGGAACCCGGGTTGATAATAGTGGGTTTTGTGCTGGTCGACAATGGTGATGTCCCATTCGTCGTGCGACAGTTGTTTCCGCATTTTGTTCGCCATGATGGTCCCGCCCGTGCCGGCACCCAGAATCAAAAGTCGTTTCATGTTCAGTGAAGTTAATTTTATGTATCGACAAAAATAGATATATATATTATACGATCTATATACCTGTTATAAAATTAACAAAAATTATATTCAGACCGAATATAAAATAAACTGATCATCACTTTTATACCAGTAAACTTATAATTCGACGAATATCAGAATAATAAACTGGTATTTATTCCTGGATACATCATGAAGACAAGACAAAACTGGTACGAATTTGAAACGACACTTAGAGAAGACTTAGAGAGGTCTTAGGTGAGAGTTAGAGGCGACTTAGAAGAAGAACCGGCAAATTGAATGGGTTCGGGGTGTGCCGGGGGATTTGAAAACACCCGTGTCCCGGGAGGGAGCAGAACCGTTTCCCGGAAACAGCCGGCCGTTTGTCTTTGTGTAAATCACACCCAAAGATAATAAAAATTGTCGGGATTGGTTACGATAATGCCCAAATATTTCTTCAAATTACGATCACGACTATCTGAATAATGATTGATCCTGTGATACCGGTAAATTTACCAAAGTGAATGGCAGGAACAGTGAAATGGTTATTTTTCATCATCGCACATTCATGGTACAATTGTGATCAATCAACTAAAATAATTTAGAAATGGGTAATTGAGAATAATGGAGAACCTGATTCGGGATAAAACCCCGGACCAGGCAATATGGGAGGGAGGAAAAATCTTAGTCTTTCTTTTCGGGCTGGTCGGCTGGAGGCGTTTTTTCAGTAGGCTTTTTCAATTCTTCTTCAAAGCCTTCCATACCATCCTTGAAACTTTTTACACCTTTCCCCAGACCTTTCATGAGTTCTGGGATCTTTTTCCCGCCGAAAAGAAGCAGGACAACTAAGGCGATCAGCAATAGTTCCGAGTTGCCGAGACCGAATATCAACAATATGCCTGGGGTCATGATTTTTTGGTTTTAAGGAGCAAATCGATGCAAAGATAATAATCTAATTTTAATTATTCCGCCTGTTTGAAAAAGAGACAGGAATCGCCGTAACTCAGGAATCTGAAACCATTTGAGCCTGCATAATCGTAAGCGCGTTTCCAGTCATCACCGATCATGGCCGCGACCAGCAGCAGGAGGGTACTCTTCGGCATGTGGAAATTGGTGACCAGCCCTGATATCAGCCTGAACCGGTATCCCGGTACGATCATCAGCTGGGTCTCTCCTGCATATTCATCCATGCCATGATCATCCATGAAACGCAACAACGCTGCCAGCGACTTTTCGGTGGCCGGTTGTTGTAATCCGTTTTCCCTGTAAGGATCCCATTGTGACACGGAGGGATGCCGGCTCCCCGGCTCGTTCAGCAGTTGAACCCCAAGCCAGTAGAGACTTTCCAAAGTTCTTGCAGAAGTGGTCCCCACTGCGAATAACGGTCGTCCGGGGTTGTTCAGCAGCCATTCGGTCAGTTGCCTGGTGACAATGATTTTTTCATGGTGCATCACGTGATCGGCAATCCTTTCGGCCGAAACGGGTTTGAACGTACCAATCCCTACGTGCAGGGTAACATGGTTCAGCAGAATACCGCGGAGTGCGAGACGGTCAAGAACTCCTTTTGTAAAATGAAGGCCTGCAGTGGGTGCTGCTACAGAGCCTTCGGGAGCCGCAAAAATGGTCTGGTAACGGGTATTGTCTGTCATCTCAGCCGGCCTGTGAATATAGGGAGGCAGGGGAATCCTCCCTGCCGCCTCCAGGATCTCAGAAAAGGTTCGTTCAGGCGGATCCCAGTGAAAGGTTACCGCATGCGTTCCGTCTCCGCACAAACCTTCATAGGTTGCGGTCAGCTTGCAGGGAAGGCCTACGGAGGAGCAATCCATGACCAGGTCGCCCTCTTTCCATCGTTTCAGGTTCCCGACCAGGCATTTCCAGGATGGTCCTGAAGGTTGCTGCAACGCAGTTCTGAAATCGGTTGATGGGGAGGCAGGCTCAAGACAGAAAACTTCCACCCGGGCTCCGGAAGGCCGTGTGAACAACAATCTTGCCCTGATCACCCGGGTGTCGTTGAATACCAGGAGGCTGTTCCCGGGAAGGTATTGGTCAATGTTTGAAAATACATCCTGTGAGAAGATGCCGTCGCGGCAGACCAGCAGTTTTGAGGCATCGCGGTCGGGCAGGGGAAACTGGGCAATAAGTTCCTCCGGAAGGAGGTAGTTGTAATCATCGATGCAGATGGCACCCGGGTCGTCCATTACAGGAATTTCCTGCAAAGTTCGTGAAAAAAAACCAGGTTTTCAGTTCTTGTCCGAATTGAAAAAAGTTGGTTTGCAAATCAGCTACATCCAGGGATGCCTGTGTAATGGGTTGCTCCATTCGGGCTTTGGTTTGAACCGTTAAATTTAGGTGGATTGAAAATTTTCCGGGGTGAAATTATATAAAGATCGTCAGAGGATATTCATGAGCATGATTGTATATTGTTGCAAATATTAGGTATTTTTGCAGGAAACGTGAACAGATGAACATCAGGCAGCATATTCCAAACACCCTTACGGTCATGAACCTGCTGAGCGGGTTGGTTTCGATCACCATGACCTTTGAAGGGAAATACCCAGTGGCGGCGTCCCTGATCTTCCTCGCTGCGGTATTCGATTTTCTCGACGGCAACGCGGCGAGAATCCTGAAGGCCTATTCGGAACTTGGTAAACAACTGGACTCGCTTGCCGATATGGTTTCATTCGGGGTGGCCCCCGGCATCATGATCTTCATGATGCTTTCAGTCCATTGTGCCGGAAGCTGCAATCTGCTGGAGCGAATGCACATCGCACCTTATTTCGCCATGCTGATCCCGGTTTGTTCGGCACTCCGGCTGGCTAAATTCAACATCGACCTGCGGCAGGAGGTCAACTTCATCGGGATGCCGACCCCGGCCATCGCCCTATTTTTTGCCTCGGTTCCGCTGGTACTCTATGTTCAGCCGGGAATTTTCAGCCTGGTCCACGTTGATTTCCTGATCTCCTTTTTCGGAAACACGCGCATTCTCACCCTCCTTGTGGTGTTTTTCTCTTATCTTTTGATCTCTGATTTCCGGATTTTTTCGATGAAGTTTAAATCCATGGGGTGGAAGGGCAATGAACTGCGCTTTGTTCTGCTGATTTGCTCCATCCTGCTCTTTTTACTCTTCAGCCTGAGCGCGATCCCGATGATCATCATACTGTATGTGTTGCTGTCGATCTTTTTCCAGAACTACATTACAGAATAGCGGCAACTCCCTGCGGGGATCATCTCAATTCGAAATTCTGTCCGAGGTAGACTTTCCTGACATGAGGATCGTCGGCCAGTTCTTTGCCGGTGCCTGCCCTGAGGATGGACCCTTCGAAAAGCAGGTATGAACGATCGGTGATGGAAAGGGTTTCATGAACATTGTGGTCGGTGATCAGCACGCCTATATTCTTGTCTTTAAGTTTCCTGACGATCAGCTGGATATCTTCAACCGCGATGGGGTCGATGCCGGCAAAGGGCTCGTCAAGGAGGATGAATTTGGGATCCACTGCAAGAGACCGTGCAATTTCACATCTGCGGCGCTCGCCGCCCGACAGGGTGATCCCGTGACTCTTGCGGACGTGTTGCAGCCCGAATTCATCGAGCAGGGTTTCGAGCCGCTCACGCTGCTTCTCCTTCGAAATGTCCGTAAATTCAAGGATGGCTTTAATATTGTCTTCCACGCTCAGGGTGCGGAAGATCGATGCCTCCTGCGGAAGATAACTGATTCCCCGCTGGGCCCTTTTATACATCGGCTCCTTTGTGATATTCAGGTCATCGAGAAATACCTGGCCGGCAAAGGGTTTGATCAGTCCCACAATGATGTAAAAGGAGGTGGTTTTCCCGGCGCCGTTGGGGCCAAGCAGCCCGACGATTTCGCCCTGGTTCAGTTCAATTGAGACTTCATTGACAACTGTTCGCTTCCTGTATTTTTTAACAATTTTTTCAGTCCTGAGGATCATGCAGTTCGTTTTATGCCGGGGGCGTTGCCCTTTTGCAAAATTAGAAAGAAAAGAATAGCGAAACGAAAATTCCGAAATTGGGCACATTCGGGTTTCCCGGGTCGTTCAGGTGTGTCATGCGCCAGATGGCATCGATCCTGAATATCTTAAAGATGTTTTCAATACCCGCACCGCCCTCAATGTAGGGTTGGGAGGCAAACGACCGCAGGGAGCCGGGGAAGAGTGAATAATCTTTGTTTTTCGCGGTCAGGGTTCCGTACACACAGCTGATATGGCCGACTTCCCGCCACTTGAGTTTACGCAAAATGGGGATCTTGTTGAATAAAAGTCCCCCGAAATGGTGAATATAGGAAGCCCTGATCCAGGTATCGCTGATAAATTCATAATAATTCATGAGGTTCGAAGAGTTGTCGTCGTAAAAGAATGACTGGTTGCCATCGTGTATTTTCAAAAGCGGGTAGGGGAGGGTTCCCCATGTTTTACCAGCATTGATGATATATTTCGACCACCCGATGGTGGCGAAGTTAAACCATTCTGAAACCCCAAGTTCCAGCTTATGATACTCAAAATCGCTTTTCAGCAGGTGCGGGATCCCGTAAGAGTATCTCAGCTGGATGATCGGATAGACAGAGCTGAGGGTTACACGGTCGAATTCGGCGGCAATGAACCGTTCGCGAAAGGAAAACCTGAAATCGACCTGGATTTCGGAGGTGAAAATGGAGCTCATATATTGCGGTGTCTGCCTGTCCTTCGGAAAGACGACAAATTCGGTAGAGCCCAGCGGGAAAACTTCACGGTGGACCAGGTGGATGCGGTTTATGAACCCTGTATACCATTCGTGTTCATAGGCGAGGTGGTAGTCGCGCACCATGGTCAGCTTGTTGTTGGGCCCGCGGTAAAACAGGGAGGAGAGGATGTTGTCACTTGAAAAGGCCGTAGCGCTTGCACCAAGTTGTTCAACATCGTATTTATAACTTGCCGAAAGATCCCTCCGGGGGTTTTTGCTCAGCATCCAGAGTACATCGGCCTCGTATTTAAAGCGTTGGTCGAAAGTTCCATAGGCCCCGTACCCCTCCAACTGCACTTTTTTGCTCCACGAATTCGACGTTCGCAGGCCGAACCGGAGACGGTAGCCTTCAATTGAATTGTAACTGAACATTTTGAAATAGGGCCCCAGTTCTACCTTTCCCCAGCTCAGGTAACCAACAAAAACTGCGTAAATGATATCGGTGTATGTCCGGAAAAGGGGCATTGATTTAACCGAGTCAACCATGACATAAATCCCCTTTTCCTTTTCCGTGAGTTTTTCGGGACGGGCTTCATCCCAATACTCCCTGGGCTTGTCGCTGGCATCCGGTTCGATGAATACATCGGTGGGTACCCGGAAGAATTTTTTATTCTCCGGGATATCAAACTGGAACTTGCGGTATGTTGTCGAACGGTGGCCAAAGAAACCAATGGTTTTCTTCGCATTGTCGAGTACGTTGAAATCAGCGTTCAGCTTGTCGATGGTGAGCATCCAGAAAAGGTTGTTGGTCCATTCGAATTCCTGCTCTACTTCAAGGTCGTTGATGAAATTTACGTTGGCATCGCCGGCGATGCTCATCCTGAATTTTTTGATGGCAAATGAGGTGTCGTTGATCCAGAGATTTCCCGTAAAGGTCAGTTCCTGCTTCCGTCGCGGCTTGAACATGACATGGTAGCACCACCTGTTGCCGACGAATGCACTGTCGACCAGGTAGAATTTGTAATAATCGATGGCGAAATCAGCGACCGGGCTGACAAAATTCTTCTCGAAAAGGGGGATGAAATTTTTGTAAATGTCAACCTGTTCCGACAGGTTCCCGAGGAATTGCGATACACTTGTATTGTGCAGGCCTGAAATGGACGAGGCCGTGATAATCTCCTTTCGCAACCTTGGCGACTTGCGGAAGTAAATGTCCGACATGGTTTCGGTAATGAATACCGGGAGGTACGATTTGCCCCCCATCGTGGAGGTGTCAATGTAATTCCATACGAAGTTGAACCTGGTTAACAGTTTATTGTTCTTAAACCGGTCGGTGATGTTGTTGGCATCCAGTTCAATCTTGGTGTAGGCTTCGTACTGGTACGATTCAAACGACTGAAGAGCATTCCGGTTTTTGTTCCGGATCACCTTCCTGAGCAGGACTTCGGCCGGGTTTCCCTGGTAGGTGATGGTGACCTCGGGAAGGTCAAGATTTTCGGGGATCAATTCAAAATCGACGGTCTGGAACTGGTTGTTAAGGATCTTCCTGGTAATGCGGTTGTAACCAATGAGGAAGGCGGTGACCGAATCGCATTTCTGCCTGAATTCCAGCGCATAGTTCCCGTTAAAGTCGGTGAGGGTCCCGATCGTCGTACCGGGAACAACAACGTTGACAAAAGGAATCGCTTCGCCCGTCTTCCCGTCGTGCACCGATCCCATGATCTTGGTGCCCTGGCTGAAGGAGATGACCGGGAAAGAAAGAAAAAGGAACGAAATCAGCAAAAAAATCAGCCGCATTCTACGTTTATATGGCGCAAAGGTGGGAACTTTTATCATAGGTCTGTTCCCTGGTTCAGGTTCGGTCAGCATTCAACCCATCATATTAACGATGATAAAAATGAAAAATTTCCCAGGTTCAATCCATCCCAACCCATTCATGCCGGTTTTATGCTATGGGCCCGGGAATACTGGCAACCAGGAGGGTACCGGATACCATCCCCTGTTTTCAGAGGATGCCTTCGCGCAGGATGTCATGCAGGTGAATGACCCCTTTGTATGTGTTTTTCTCAACAACGAGCAACTGGGTGATGTTGTTCTGCCGCATGATGCTCAATGCGTTGACCAGTAAGGTGTCGGGCGCGATGGTCTGCGGGTTTGCCGACATGATGTCAGTTGCCTTCAGGATGCTGATGTCGGTGTTCTTTTCAAGCATCCTTCTCAGATCCCCGTCGGTAATGATCCCCAAAAGTTTGCCTGCTTGGAGCACTGCAGTGGCTCCAAGCCTTTTCGAGGATATTTCATAGATTATCTTTTTAACATCGTCGTCATGGTTCACCCCGGGTACCTGGTTGTTGAGGTATATGTCGCTTACCTTCAGGTAAAGCTGCTTGCCGATGGCGCCGCCGGGATGTAGCCGCGCAAAATCGCCCGGGGTAAAACCGCGGGCTTCGAGCAGGCACACTGCCAGGGCGTCGCCCATGACCATCTGCGCGGTAGTACTTGAGGTAGGGGCGAGGTTGTTCGGGCAGGCCTCCCTGGCGACCGTGGTATCGACGATAAGATTTGCCTGTTTTGCCAGGTATGACGAACGGTTCCCGACAATGGCAACCAGCGAACTGCCGTACTCTTTCAACAGGGGGACCAGGATCTTTATTTCGGGGGTTTCCCCGCTTTTTGAAAGGCATAAAACAACATCATCTTTCTGGATGGTCCCGATGTCCCCATGGATGGCGTCGGCTGCATGCAGGAATGTTGCCGGTGTACCGGTTGAATTGAAAGTAGCAACAATCTTTTGCCCGATGATGGCACTTTTACCGATACCGGTGACGATCACGCGACCCCTGGTATGAAGAATCAGATCGACACAACTTAAAAAATCGGAATCAACAAAGTTTACTAAATTTGCTATCGCAGCCGCTTCATCCTGTATGGTAGTGATTGCAATTGTTTTTAACGATTTCATTTTTTTCACTGCACAATTTTTTTTTTAAATATTTGTTTATTCCACACGTTTATACTTACATTTGTATATAGGCGCAGGAAAATGTGACAAAAAGATTGCCCTGAACAAAAGTATTAAAATAAATCTAAGTTAAAAAATGGCGGCCAACAAGGACGAGCACCAGCTATTTGAAGTATTGAAGAAAGTGTTTGGCTATGATAGCTTTAAGGGTAACCAGGAGGCCATTATACGGAGTGTACTTGCCAATAACGATACCTTTGTCATCATGCCCACCGGGGGAGGGAAGTCGCTGTGCTACCAGTTGCCTGCCCTGATGAAGCCCGGAACGGCGATCATCGTATCCCCTCTCATCGCACTGATGAAAAACCAGGTGGATTCCATCCGCAGTTTCGGAACGGAAAACAATGTGGCGCATTTCATGAATTCTTCACTGACAAAGCAGGAGATCACGCAGGTAAAACAGGATATTACGGATGGGATGACCAAGCTGTTGTATGTAGCCCCTGAAACCATCACCAAAGAGGAAAACATCGAATTTCTGCAGAATATCCAGATCTCATTTTATGCCATCGATGAAGCGCACTGCATTTCGGAATGGGGCCATGATTTTCGCCCCGAATACCGGCGCCTGCGGCCCATCATTGATGCCATCGGACAGAAGGTGCCGGTCATTGCCCTGACGGCAACGGCCACGCCGAAGGTTCAGCAGGATATCCAGAAGAACCTCAACATGATGGATGCCTCGGTATTCCTCTCCTCCTTCAACCGGCCCAACCTGTACTATGAGGTAAGGGCCAAAACCAAAAATGTAACCAAGGACATCATCAAGTTCATCAAACAGCACGCGGGCAAGTCGGGCATCGTCTATTGCCTCAGCCGCAAGAAAGTTGAGGAGATGGCCGAGAGTTTCGTCGTGAACGGGATCAAAGCCCTGCCTTATCATGCGGGACTGGATGCTTCCACCAGGCGTCAGAACCAGGATAAATTCCTGATGGAGGAGGTGGATGTGATCGTAGCCACCATTGCTTTTGGCATGGGGATCGACAAACCCGACGTGAGGTTTGTCATCCATTACGACATGCCAAAAAGCCTCGAGGGTTATTACCAGGAAACCGGCCGCAGCGGCCGCGACGACGGGGAGGGAAATTGCATTGCCTTTTACAGTTACGATGACATTCAGAAACTTGAGAAGTTCCTGAAGGGAAAAGCGGTGGCCGAGCAGGAAATAGCAAAGCAATTGCTGATGGAAACCGTTTCATACAGTGAATCCTCAGTGTGCCGGCGCAAGCAACTGTTACACTATTTCGGAGAGATATACACGGAAGATAATTGTCAGAACTGCGACAACTGCATGCATCCAAAGAAAAAATTTGAAGGCAAGCAATATGTGAAACTTGTCCTTGAAACTGTAATAGCGGTCAAGCAACAATTCAAGAACAAACACATCATCAACATCATCCTCGGGAAGAGTGCCGCCACCATCAAGTCATACAAACACAACAAGCTCGATGTCTTCGGCAAGGGTGCCGAACATGACGAAAAATTCTGGAATGCGGTTATCCGTCAAACGCTGATCGAACGACTGCTCACCAAGGACATTGAAAATTACGGGTTGCTGAAGATCAGCCCTGAAGGACTGCAATTCCTGAAAAGCCCCCATTCCGTCATGCTGGTTGATGATCATGACTTTGAAAATCCCGAGGAAGAGGAACTTTTCGAAGCCCTGGGATCAAAAAGCAGCACCGCGGATAAAACGCTGTTCGCCCTGCTGAAAGACCTTCGCAAGGAAATTGCCCGAAAGGAGAAGCTCCCCCCGTTTGTGATTTTCCAGGATCCTTCGCTGGAGGATATGGCCATCCAGTACCCGGTTACGGTGGACGAACTCCGCCAGATTACGGGCGTCGGTTCAGGCAAAGCCCTGAAGTACGGAAAACCATTCCTCGAACTGATCAAGGAGTATGTCGAGGAAAACGAGATTATCAGGCCTATGGACATGGTGGTCAAATCGGTAATCAACAAATCAGGGATCAAAGTATTCATCATCCAGAGCATCGACCGCAAGGTGGCACTGGAGGACATTGCACTCGCAAAAAACCTGAGTTTCGACGAGCTGCTCACCGAGATTGAAAGCATTGTTGGCTCGGGCACCAAAATAGACATCAACTATTATATCGACGAATTCGTTGATCCATACCACCAGGAAGAGATTTTCGAATACTTCCGCAAAGCAGAATCCGACTCCATCGAAGATGCAATGAAGGAACTGGGCGAGGATGAATTTACCGAGGAGGAAATCAGGTTGTTGCGCATCAAATTCATGTCGGAATTAGGAAATTAAACAACATACCATGCAAGAAGAATTCACTGGAACACCTCAGATAAATGAGGTCGCGGATAATTTTATCCCGGTACAACCCGGCAACCCATTAAAGGAGGTTTCAAAACCACCTTTTTTCAGTTTCAATTTCAACACCCTCCTCGGCCTGGTGCTGCTTGCCGGACTCATTGTATTGTATGTGCTGTTCTTCAACAGCCGCAAACCTCATGAAATGAGCGTTCCGCTTACCATTCAGAAGGCATCCGGCAAGGCGATCTCGGTGGTTTATGTCAATCTCGACAGCCTGAACGCCCACTATGACTATGTAAAAATATTGCGTCACGACCTTGAAAGCACCAGCAAAAAGCTGCAGTCGGATTTGCTTGCTGAACAGTCGGCCCTCGAAAAGGAGGGTGCCGAGTTTCAGCGCCAGGTGTCGGCAGGGGCGATTTCGGAGGAAAAGGGCAAGGAAGCCTATGAAAAGCTGATGCAGAAAAGCACGCTGCTTGACCAGAAAAAACAGCGTTTCACACAACAGATTGCCGACCAGGAGATGAATATGAATATGAAGCTGGTCGACAGTGTCACCACCTTTTTAAAAAGATTCAACCGGCAGTACCGTTTCGATTATATCCTGGGATACAAGACCGGGGGTGAAATCCTGATTGCCAACGACACGCTCGACATCACCCGGTCGGTCATGGAGGTGCTGAACGCCGAATACCAGCAGCGCAAGAAATGAACCGTGCCTGGTCATACTGGTTAGCCGTCGTCTTTTGCCTGCTCCTGGTTTCGTGTGGTGAAAAAAAGGATATTCCTTCTACGGAAGTGGCCATGCCAGCCGATTCGCTGATATCCTCCGACCGGATGGTTCACATCCTGGCCGATGTTCATATCGTTGAGGCCGCATTGCTTATGGAACGCAACGAAAATCATGAAACTCCGGGGAAACCCGATCTTTACTACCGGGGCATCTTCACCAAATACCACATCAGCAGGGAGCGGTACGACATGAACCTTAAGTTTTACAGGCAGAACCCCGCGAAACTGACCAGGATGTACGACAAGGTGATCATGGAACTGGAGACCCGCCAGAAGATGTTCCACCCGGGCCGTTAACTATTTTTTCGTGTAAATCGCCACGGCATGGAGGAGGGTCGCACCATCATCGATGGTGTAGTTCCAGGTGATGGTTTTGCCCGACAACACCCCGCCCCCGTTGAGTTTAAGCCCGTCGATCACCTGGTTGGCATCCAGGGTGATCCTGGCACCTGAAACCTCTGCACCTGCAGATGGCCCTGCGGGAAGGGTATTCGCAAAGCCGACCATCAGCACGCCGTTGGCTGAATTCGGGTCGGCAACGATGGTTACCTCGTAGGTAAGTTTGGTATACGATTCGCTGACGTTCCAGTTCCCCAGGAAGGAATCGCGGGTGGCGCCTGTGTCGGGGGTAGATGATGAGTCCTTTACACAGCCGGACATTGCAATAACCATTGCGAACAATGACATCGCGGTAACCTTTCTGATCAGCTTCATAATGGTTGCAGATAATCAATGATACGGTCGGCAAGCCGGCTTGCTCCGATGCGGAACAATTCGGGTTTCAGCCAGGATTCTCCTAAAATTTCATTCACCAGCCAGTAGTAGTTGAGTGCCTTTTCAGGTTCGGAGATACCCCCGGCCGGTTTAATCCCTATTTTCCTGCCGGTTTTCCGGTAATGATTGAGAATAACCTGCAGCATGACAGATACAGCCTCCTCGGTGGCGGCCGGGGTTATTTTCCCGGTGCTGGTCTTGATGAAATCGGCACCGGCTTCGATGGCGATCTCACTTGCTTTGGCAATGTTTTCAGGGGTTCCCAGTTCGCCGGTTTCGAGGATCACTTTCAGAATGTTCGTCCTGGTGAGGTCGCGCATGGCATCCAGTTCGCGATACACCCGGTGGTATTCCTTTGAAAGGAAGGTCCCGCGGGAGATTACGACATCGATCTCATCGGCCCCTTCGCCAACAGCGTACCTGATCTCCTCGAGTTTTACCGGGAGCGGCATCTGTCCGCTGGGAAATGCCGCGGCGGTCACCGCGATCCTGATGGGCGTCCCTTTCAGGGCATTCTTTGCAGTTGCGATAAACGGAGGATAAATGCATACGGTGGCGGGGTATGGAAGTCCCTTTTCCCCGAAGGCAATCGCTTTTTCGCAAAGGGTCCGGATGGTTTCATTGTTGTCGGCACCGTCAAGTGAGGTAAAATCCATGCATGCAAAAACCTGTCTCAGGCCGGTTATACTGTCGGCCATTGCAGGCCTTTTTGCCAGCATCATCCGGAGATCATCCCCGATACTGTCAAAGGCAATGCCGGAGAGGAGCGAAAAAGAGTATATCATTACGGACGATTAGAAACTGAAGCTGATTCCGAGGCTGGGCATCAACGGCATCTGGTCGACACGGGTGTAGGAAACCCGGTCGAAGTAGAAGATGTTTTGCTGATTCAGTGCATTGGTAACGCTTCCGTTGATTTCAAGTTTTGTGGTTTTACCCAGGAAGAAGATCTTTTTCAGGTTTAGGTCGAGACGGCTGTAATAGGGCAGGCGACCCTTGTTATAATCGGCGTAGAGGATGCCCAGTTTACCGTTTGTGGTACCGGGGTCGACTCCCATGTTCTCGAAGGTGACCTGCTCATAAAATCCCTGTGTTTGCGTAAAGGGAAACCCTGAGCCGAAATTGTACCTGACATCAAATTCCCAGCCCAGTTTTTTGCCCCAGTTGAAGGTGGAGACAATGTTGAGGTTGTGCCTCCGGTCGTAAGGCGGTACATAATTGTTGTAGCCATCGCTGCGGTGAATGAACCCATACGAATAGGTGACCCAGAAATGGATCTTTTTCCAGTCGTATTTGACTGAAAAATCAATTCCTTCGGCGTCCCCGGTTTCATAAACATAATCCTTCTTATAATAATCGGGGATATCGGCATTGGCAGGTGTGTCGTCGTACAGTTTATTCCTGTTCAGACTGTAAAGCTGCGGATAGTATTTATAGTACCCTTCGATGTTCACCGACAGGTTCTGACGGATATCCCATTCAAAACCGAAAACTCCCTGGGTACAACGTTGGTAGCGCGTGCTGATCTTTTTCCCGTTGAATTCGGAGGGAAGATTGGTCGGGCTTGTAACGAAGCCGTAAAAAAGGTTCACTACATCTTTGTCGTAGGTGGTGCTCAGGAGGTTCTGAGAATACATGCCCCCTGCCATTTTAAGCCGGAAATTCTTGGCAATGTTATACTTGACTGCAAGCCTTGGCTCTAATGAAGCAGCTGATAAGGAGCCGTAATACTGTAACCGCAGACCTGGCTCGATGATGAATTTTCCCGGCATCCATTTATATTTTATATATACAGAAGCTTCAGTCGAACTCTGTGGATCACCGCCGATCTGGCGGTTGACGCTGTTGACAAAATCAAGGGTTGTTTTGTACCCCGACAGTTCCAGCCCGTACTTCAGCGCATCGCGCCCGAAAAAGTAGGTAAAGTTGAGGCCGCCGTTGAAACCGGCGATCGAGCTTGATCGCGGCGATTCATTCTTGACCTCCATCAGGACCTTGTAATAGGAATAGGCGAAATTCCCCTCGATCAGAACGGAACTTTTGTCAGGGATGGCAAGAAAATTCAGACCACCGCCCAATGCCTGCCAGTTATAGTCGTTCAGTACCGAATAATGAACCTTGTCGGTAAAATCAAACCCGAAGATGTTCACCTTGCTGCCGTTAGGGGTGTTGATGGCAACTTTCCCGTAAATATCGAGGTAGTTGTACGGAAGCCCATTCTTGTTAATATAGTCATAAAAAATCTTACTCGATTGCTGCAGGTATGAATTTTTCACCGAAAGCAGGAAGGTTGCACTCACATCGTCATCATTTTTTTGCTTATGGATGGGGCCCTCCAGCAGGGCCTTTGCCCCGAAAGTGCTGACATCAAATTTCCCCGCCATCCTTTTTTTATTGCCGTCGCGCGTAGAGACATCCATTACCGAGGAGAGCCGCCCGCCATATTCCGCGCCAAAGCCTCCGGTATAAACGTCGACGTTTTTTAGAATATCCACATCAAACACCGAAAACAGGCCGATGGAGTGGAAGGGGTTATAGATGATCATGCCGTCGTAAAGCACCTTATTCTGAATGGGAGGGCCGCCGCGGATGTACAACTGGCCTCCCTGGTCGCCCGAAAAGATCACCCCGGGCAGGATCTGAAGATACTGTGCAAGGTCGGGCTGACCTCCGATGGTCGGAATGGACTGAATCTCCTTTGGCGTGATTTTGATGATACTGGTTTGCGTTTCTCTTACCTTGTCCTGCCGGGCTGCGGAAATATTGATCTCTTCCAGCTGGACTGTCGATTTGACAAGGTAGAGTTTTTTTGAGACCAGCTCATTTGATTTGATGGTCAAAGGCATTTTCAGCGTATCAAACCCTACGTAGGTGACCATCAGGGTATACTGTCCTGCCGGAACCTTGGTAATGGCAAAATAACCGTTTGCATCGGTGGGAGCGCCGATGGAGGTTTTATACAGGTAAACGTTTGTAAACAGAACCGGTTCGCCGGTCTCCTGTTCATAAACAAAACCGCGAATGGACCCATTCTGGGCAAAACTGTGCAGGTGGCAGAAGGTGAGGGTCAAAACGAGCAGAAGGTATCCCGGGATTACTTTGTATAACTTCATGAGGCAGGTGGATAGAAAAAGGTTTGAACCAACAAAATTAGTTAAATTCATCCACTAAAAAAAGTAAAATCCACACTGCGGGTAAATGGCGAATAAGGAAAATATTCTTATTTTTGTCCAAATTCAACTATCTTTGAAACTTAGCTATGCAGAAGTTATTGTTATTGGGAGACGAGGCAATTGCGCAAGGTGCCATTGATTCCGGCATCTCGGGCATCTATGCCTATCCGGGTACTCCATCCACTGAAATCACTGAATTTGTACAGAATTCAAAATTTGCCCACGAAAACCATATTCATTCAAGCTGGTCGACCAACGAAAAGACTGCCATGGAATCAGCACTTGGCATGTCATACGCGGGCAAGCGCACCATGGTGTGCATGAAACATGTCGGACTCAACGTTGCTGCCGACCCCTTTATCAATTCAGCCATAACGGGCGCCAACGGGGGAATCATCGTTGTTTCTGCTGATGATCCTTCGATGCACTCCTCGCAAAATGAACAGGATTCGCGGTTCTTCGGGAATTTTGCCATGGTTCCCATCCTGGAGCCGGGCAACCAGCAGGAAGCTTATGACATGGTTTGTTACGGTTATGATTTCTCTGAAAAGTTCAACATCCCCGTGCTGATGCGGATCACGACCCGGATGGCCCATTCAAGGTCGGGGGTTACCCGCCTTACCGAAATACGGAAGCAGAACGATTTGAAGATGCCGTCGGATCTCCGCCAGTTTGTACTGTTGCCGAATCTTGCAAAAAAACGCTATAAGAAACTCCTGAAAGATCAGCTTACCTTTGTGGCTGAATCGGAAGTTTCCCCTTTCAATAAATACATTGACGGCAAGGATAAATCGAAGGGGATCATCGTTGCCGGTATCGCATATAACTACCTGCTCGAAAACTACCCCGACAGGGTTGTTCCTTACCCGGTCCTCAAGATCGGGCAGTATCCACTGCCGAGGACCCTGGTTGAAAAACTGGCCGACGAATGCGATGAAATCCTGGTGATTGAAGAGGGATACCCGATGGTGGAAGAATCGCTCAAAGGCTATCTTGGGCGGGGCATCAAGGTTCACGGACGTCTCGACGGCACCCTGCCGCGTGACGGCGAACTGAACCCGAATCTCCTGGCGGTGGCCCTTGGCATTCCCGATACCTTCGGCCTGCCTGTCCCCGACCTCGTTGTCGGCCGTCCGCCCTCACTCTGCAGCGGTTGCCCGCATATTGATTCGTACTATGCGCTGAGTGAAACACTCAGCAAATTGTCCAACGGCCGGGTTTTTTCCGATATAGGCTGTTATACTCTTGGAGCGCTCAAGCCCTACGAAGCGATCAACTCCTGCGTCGACATGGGTGCTTCCATCACGATGGCCAAAGGTGCCGCCGATGCCGGGCTCATCCCTTCTGTTGCCGTGATCGGCGATTCAACCTTCACCCATTCGGGGATGACCGGGCTGCTGGATGCCGTGAATGACAAATCCCCCATTACCGTGATGATCCTCGACAACGGGACTACAGCCATGACCGGGGGACAGGATTCGCAGGCCTTTGGCAAGATCGAGGACATCTGCAGGGGACTCGGTGTGGAAGCGGCTCATATCAGGGTCCTGAAGCCGCTGAAAAAATACCATGACGAAAATGTGGCCATCCTCAAAGAGGAGCTGGCATACGACGGCGTTTCAGTGATCATCCCGCGTCGTGAATGCATCGTGGCCATCGATAAGCGGATAAGGGAAAAATTCAAGAATAAGTAAACCAACTACCTGATGAAAAAAGATATCATACTGGCAGGTGTCGGCGGGCAGGGGATCATTTCCATTGCCGCCATCATCGGCTATGCTGCACTGGAACAAGGCATGTTTTTAAAGCAATCGGAGGTTCACGGGATGAGCCAGCGCGGGGGCGATGTAATGTCGAACCTCCGGATTTCGCACGAAAACATTGCATCCGACCTCATTCCTTTCGGCCAGGCCGACATGATCATTTCGATCGAGCCCCTCGAATCGCTCCGTTACCTCCCGTACCTGTCCGGTACCGGATGGGTGATCACCAACACCAGGCCGTTCAACAACATTCCCAACTATCCCGATCCGGAGAAGATCATGGAAGAGATCGGAAAGGTGCCCCACCACATCGCCCTGGATGCCGATGCCACCGCTAAAGAGATAGGCTCCGCCAAGGCTGCAAACATCGTGATTCTCGGGGCTGCATCTCCTTTTCTCGACATGGCCTATGAGAAGTTCGAGGAGGCTATCCGCTTTACATTCCGCAAGAAGGGAGAGAAAGTGATTGAATTAAATTTGGCCGCATTGAAGGCCGGCCGGGATTTTGCAAATGCCCATAAGTAATTAATTCGTACCTTTGCACGCTTTAATTTTATTGAAACATAAAAAAATGAGGATATTACAGCGAAAATTAGCCCATTACACCGAACCGCAGAAAGTTGAAAAAATGGGAATCTACCCGTTTTTCAGGATGATTGAATCTGACCAGGATACCGTGGTGACCATGAATGGGAAAAAGGTGCTGATGTTTGGCTCAAACAGCTACCTTGGATTAACGAACCATCCTAAAATTAAAGAAGCCGCGATCAAGGCAACCGAAAAATACGGTACGGGATGTGCCGGTTCACGGTTCCTAAACGGTACGCTGGATATTCATATTGAACTTGAAACAAAGCTGGCCGAATTTGTAGGCAAGCAGGCGGCACTGGTCTACAGTACGGGTTTCCAGGTGAACCTTGGCGTTATCCCGACGGTCACCGGGCGGAACGATTATATCCTGATCGACGAACTCGACCATGCATCGATCATCGAGGCAACGAGGCTGTCTTTTGCAAAGGTGCTGAAATTCCGCCACAACGACATGCACTCGCTCGAATCGATCCTCAAACGGTGCGAGCCCAGTCGTATCAAACTGATCGTTGTCGATGGTGTCTTCAGCATGGACGGAGACATCGCCAACCTGCCCGAAATCGTCAGGCTGGCCGAAAAATACGAAGCAACCGTGATGGTTGACGATGCCCATGCCATCGGGGTGATCGGAAAAAACGGGGCAGGCACTGCAAGCCATTTCGGGCTGACCGACAAGGTGGACCTCATCATGGGAACCTTTTCCAAATCCCTTGCTGCCCTGGGCGGTTTCATCGCCAGCGATATTGAAACAATCAACTATATCAAGCATCATTCGCGGACCCTCATTTTCAGCGCCTCCGCCACTCCCGCATCCGCAGCGGCCGTTCTTGCGGCCCTTGAGATCATCAAAAGCGAGCCCGAAAGGATGGAGCATCTCTGGGATGTAACCCATTATGCCATTGAAAATTTCAGGAAACTGGGCTTTGATATCGGTCACACCGTCACGCCCATCATCCCGCTCTATATCCGCGATAACCTCAAAACCCTTACCATTACCCGCATGCTGCTCGACGAGGGGATTTTCGTCAACCCCGTCGTCGCCCCCGCGGTGAGCAAGGACAATACCCTGATCCGTTTTTCCCTCATGGCGACCCACACAAGAGACCAGGTTGATGTTGCACTTGAGAAATTTGAAAAACTGGGGAAAAAACTCCACATCCTTCCAAAATAATCCTGATGACAGAGACCTTGACGATTCACATTGAAAAAGTAAGCACCAGGAAGGATCTTAAGCGGTTCATCAGTTTTCAGTACGAACATTATAAAGGCAATGAATTCTGGTGTCCCCCCATCAGGATGGATGAAAGAAACACGTTAAGCAGGACCAAAAACCCTGCTTTTGACTTTTGTGAGGCGGAGTACTGGCTGGCCCTCAGGGACAACAGGATCGTCGGGCGCATCGCCGGGATCATCAACCACAAGGCCAACGAACGCTGGAATGAAAAGCTGGTGCGTTTCGGCTGGATCGAATTCATCGACGACCCAGAGGTCTCCCGTTCGCTAATGGAAACAGTCATCGAATGGGGACGGACGAAAGGAATGACCGGGATCCACGGCCCGCTTGGCTTCTCGGATATGGACTATGAAGGAATGCTGATCAAGGGATTCGACGAACAGTCGACCCTGACTTCCATCTACAACCATCCCTATTATGTTCAGCATATGGAAATGCTGGGCTTCGGGAAAGCCGCCGACTGGGTTCAGTATGAATTTGAGATCCCCCCCTCCATTCCCGACAAAGTTGAGCGGATGTCGCTGCTTGTGCAGGAAAAGTACAAACTGCGCATCGTACAGGCCAAAAAGGCCAAAGACCTGCTGCCCTATGCTCCCAAGATGTTCCTGACCCTGAATGCCGCATTCAGCGACCTTTATGGTTATACGGCGTTATCGCAGAAGCAGATGGACATGTATGTCAAATCCTATTTCGGTTTCGTACGTCCCGAATTTGTCTCCTTCGTAGTTGATACAAAGGATGATGTTGTCGGTTTCGGTGTTTCGCTGCCATCCCTGACGAAAGCCTTGCGGAAATGCAACGGCAGGTTGTTTCCTTTCGGTTTTCTTTATATCCTCATGGCCATCAAAAAGAACGATGTCATCGACATGTACCTGAACGGCGTACGCCCCGATTACCACGGAAGAGGGGTGAACGCTCTTTATTACAACGAGATGCATCGTGCATATATCCGTTACGGCATTAAAAAAGCCGTCACAAGTCCGCAACTGGAGGATAATGCAAAAGCACTTACCATCTGGAAAAATTTCAATGGCCGGCAACATCTTACCCGCCGGTGCTGGATCAGGCAGTTTTAGGTAGCGAGTTAGCGAGGTAGCGAAATAGCGAAATAGCGAAATTGGTCAACCCAAATTTTTTACGATGGCGAATATCCTGATTACCGGGGCAAGCGGTTTCATCGGAAGTTTCCTGGTGGAAGAGGGTCTTAAAAACGGTTTCCAGGTATATGCCGGCATCCGCAAATCGAGTTCGCGCCAGTACCTGGGCGACCCGCGCATCCACTTCCTGGAACTTGATTTTTCAACCACCGCGAAGGTGAAGGATACACTGCTGGCCTGCAGGGAAAAAAACCTCCGGTTTCAATACATTGTTCACAATGCAGGGCTCACCAAGGCAAGGAAAAAGGAGGATTTTTACAATGTGAATTGTCTAAACACCATCCATTTCATCGAAGCCCTGGTGGAAACGGAAATGGTCCCCGAAAAGTTTGTCTTTATAAGCAGCCTGGCCGCTTACGGACCGGGAAACCCCGAAACGGGACAACCCGTAAGGCTTGCCGATGAGCCGCGGCCCATCGAGCTATACGGGAAAAGCAAACTGGAGGCCGAACGGTATATCACCTCGCTGAAAGATTTTCCCTGGCTGATCATTCGCCCCACCGGGGTTTACGGTCCGAAGGAGAAGGATTATTTTATCTTTTTCCAGACCATCAACCGCGGGATGGAGCCCTATATCGGCTTCAGGAAGCAGGTGCTTACCTTCATCTACGTGCGCGACCTCGTAAGGCTTGTTTTCCTTGCCCTGGGTTCGGGAATCGTCAGGAAGGCCTATTTTGTCTCTGATGGTAAGGAGTATCCGTCGGAATTGTTCGCGGAGATCACCAAGAGGGTTTTGGGGCGGAAGACCGTCAGGTTCACGGTACCGCTGGGGATGGTCAGAATGATCGCAGTGGCCGGTGAAAAGGTCTCTTCCCTGTGGGGAGGGATGCCCACGCTGAATACCGATAAGTACAATGTTTTACGCAGTACCAACTGGCGGTGTGAGGTTGAACCGCTCCAGTCCGATTTCGGATTTACTGCCGGATACGACCTGGAGAAGGGAGTGGAGGAGGCCATCGCATGGTACAAAAAGGAAGGATGGCTCTGAAATGAACAACCTTGAAATCAGGAAGGTGCTGACGCTCAGCGATCTGAAGAAATTTATTGATTTCCAGTTCAGGCTTTACAAGGGCAACACCTTCTGGTGCCCCCCGCTGATCTTTGACGAACTCAATACCCTCAGGAAGGACAAGAACCCGGCCTTTGAATACTGTGATGCCGAATACTGGATTGCTTACCGCGACAACAAACCGGTTGGCAGGATTGCCGGGATCATCAACCACAAGGAGTCGGAAAGATGGAGTGAAAAGCTTGCCAGGTTCGGTTGGATTGATTTCTATGATGACCCGGAGGTTTCAAAAGCACTGATCGAAACGGTGAAGGAGTGGGGGAGGGAAAAGGGCATGACAGGGATTCACGGGCCACTCGGGTTTACCGACATGGACCCGGAGGGCATGATGACCGAAGGATTCGACCAGATCTCGAGCTTGTCGGCCATTTACAACTATCCCTACTATGTTAGCCACATGGAGCAGCTGGGCTTCAGGAAGATCACCGACTGGATCCAGTTCGAGATCAAAATTCCCGATGTGATTCCCGACAAAGTAGAACGCATGACCAGGATCGTCCTCGACCGGTACAAGCTGCATTTGCTCAAACCAGGAAAAGCAAGCGAAATACGACCGTATGCCTCCAAAATGTTCAGGATGTACAACGAGGCGTTTCACGACCTGTACGGTTTTACCGCCCTCACGGAGAGGCAGATGGATATCTATACCAGGCAGTATTTTGATTTTATCCGCCCCGAGTTTGTTTCGCTGGTGGTGGATGAAAATGATGAAATCGCCGGGTTCGGCATCACCATGCCCTGCCTGGCAAAGGCGCTGCAGAAGGCCAGGGGCAGGCTGTTCCCTTTCGGGTTCATCCATCTCCTGCGTGCCATGCGCTGGAACGACACCATCCACATGTACCTGATCGGCGTCAGACCCGATTATCAGGGCAAAGGGGTCCTGGCCCTGGTATACCATGAACTGAACAAGGCATATATTAAGGCCGGGATCAAAATTGCGCGCACGCACCCGCAGCTGGAGGAAAACTTCAGGGCCATCTCCATCTGGAAGAATTATGACGCCCGGGTGAACATCAGGCGGCGCTGCTGGGTGACCGAAATCTGATCCTACCCAAAGCTCATGGCAAAAAAAAGAGGCTGCCTCCGTGAAGGGGCAGCCTCTTTTTTTTACAGGATGTTTCCGGGTTTAGTATTTATCCCAGAATAACTTCGTGGTTACAGCATCCCCGCCGATGGCGGTAGCAGCTGCGCCGAAGTTTGCAGCGTTGAGTGTCTGTTCGACAACCGGGTAGGTAAGACGTACCGGGATTTCAGACTTGGCGTCGGGAGGTGCAACCAGTGTCGGGAAATCAAGCATTCTCCAGGTGGTCCATGCTTCAAATCCGCGGTTGTACAAACCGATCCATTTTTGTTCCCCGATTTTCTGTTTCCAGGTTCCGGTAGCCGATGCATAGGCTACGGTAGGCTGTGCCAGGTAAGCGTGGAGGCCGAGGGTGTCGCCCTTCCAGTACTCCAGCGAACGGGTGATAGCGGTTGTATAATGGGATGCGGCAGTTCCGCCGACCGAGAATCCTCTTTCAACACCTTCTGCAAGGAGGAATTCAGATTCTTCTGCGTCAAAGATCAGGGCTTCGAAAGTAGGCAGTTTAATTTGATCGGCAACATGTGAATATTGCGTGAAATCGTTCGAAGCACCATAAATGCCGCCGACATAAGCCAATTTGTGAGTTCCGATAACCGTGGAAGTATCAACCTGGGTAAAAAAGTAAGGCAACCTCGGGTCGTTCAGGGAGTTCATTTTGTCGATAAAGGTATTGGCCCCGACAAAGTCATTACGGCCGCTGGCAACCAGGTTTTCATAAACAGGGTTGTCATTGGGCTGGGCGGCCTGGTATGCGAGACTGGCATTGTCACCATTTGAAAGGATTACAAAGGGTGCTGCTGCTTCAACCGTGGTCTTGGCCAAGGTAGGTTCGACATCCGAAAGCAGCATGCCCATCCTCATTTTCAGCGAATTGGCAAACATATACCACTTGGCTACATCACCGTGGTACATGTTGTCAGCCATGCCGAAACTGCCCTGGGACTGGTCCATCTGGGCAATGGCGGCGTTCAGGCGGGTAATGAGGTCCTTGTAAACGGTGAGGCCGTCGTCGTATTTCGGCAGCAGGACCCCGGTCTTCAATGCCTGGGTGTAGGGAACATTGCCGAAGGTTTCAACAAGGATGCTGTAACTATATACGGTCATAACTTCAACAATGGCGAGTTTATTCGTCAGAACCGCCTTATTGTCCCCGGCAAGATTACCGGTGGCTGTAAGGACTTTCGAAGACTCATCCAGGTTTTTCAGCACGGCCACATAAAGCTGGTTCCAGTGATCGCCGGGGATCGGGCGCGTGATGATGTCGTAGTTACTTTCGTCGGTATAGGTTGTTTCGGTCCATTGCTGGACGAACATCCTCCAGATATTCAGGTTGACGTTGGGTGTTACCATCTGGTCGAAGAGACGTTTTTGTGCGGCGGTAAATAATGTTTCACCGGGAACTTTGGGAGGATCCTTGATGTTCTTATTCAGGTCTTCAAGTTTGGTGCAGGAAGCGAACAGCAGGACCACCAGGAAAAATGATAATATCTTTTTCATAATGTTTTAATTAGAAGGTGAGTTTTACGTTAAAGCTAAAATCACGTGTCGATGGCAGGGAACCAGTGGTATAGCCCTGGAGGTTACCTGCACCCAGTCCTGATTCAGGATCTGCATAGGGCAGGTTTTTGAAGATGATCCATACGTTTGAAGCCACTGCACTGAGGGTTATGCCGGAAATGAAGCATTTTTTCAGTGCGGCAGGAGGGATGGTGTAGGATAATGCTATCTGGCGTAATTTGACATAGCTTGCATCGTAAACAAACGCTTTATTCGGGAGCCTTACATAACCAAAGGCACCGTAGTTGGCTGCGGACAAACGGGTTGTGTTCGGGGTTGTCGTTCCATTGGCGTTTACATTGACGCCCGGGTTGATGAAACCACCGCTCGTTGAGGCATAACCTTTGGAATGATCGGCGGGATCAACCCATACGATCGGGTTCCTGACAGGGTTGCCAAGGTCGTTTGCATAGGCGGTTTCCTTGTAGATACCGGTTGCAAGACCATAATACATGTCGAGTGAGAAAATATCACCCCCGTCCTGGCAATCGATCAGGAAAGAGAACGACCAGTTTTTGTAGGTCAGGTTGTTTAAAAGTCCGCCGGTCCAGTTGGCGTTCATGTTGCCGATCACGTTGTCTGATTTTGAGGTGATCTGGTAGGCGCCGTTCGACTTAACGACTTTCTGGCCGTTGTTATAAACGAAATCGGTTCCGTAAAGCACACCATAGGGCTGTCCGACCATTGCATTGAGGGTGACACCGCCCTGGAATGAACCAAGCTGCAGGTTGTTCACACCTTCGGTAAGGGAAACGACCTTGTTCCGGTTCATGGCCCAGTTCAGGGTGACATCCCACTTGAAGTTCTTGTTTTTGATAGGAGTACCGTGGATGGCAAGCTCGATCCCCTTGTTCTGGATCTCGCCGGCATTGATGATTTCGGTATAGTAGCCGGTGGCTGACGATACGGGAAGCGGAAGGATCTGGTGGGTGGTGTTGGTTTTATACAACGCCAGGTCAAATCCGAGTCTCTTGCCAAGGAAGTACATTTCAACACCACCTTCAAGACTGTTGGTAAGTTCAGGTTTCAGGTCCGGGTTTTTCTTGATGGTCGGAACCGTTGATGAAGCTGAATTAAAGGGGGCGTTAATCACGTAATTGTCAACCAGCTGGTCGAAAGTTGCGCTGTTACCAACCTGTGCATAATTCAGACGGATTTTTCCGAATGACAGCCATTTGGCTTCAGGAAGAACATTTGAGAAAATGAAGCTCCCTGCAACCGACGGATAATAGTAACTGCTGTTGGCAGCCGGCAGGGTTGAGGAGTGATCGCGACGGATGGTGGCGTCAAGATAGAGATAGTTCTTGAAACCAAGGGAGGCGCTTGCATAGATACCGTCCACACCCACCCTTGAAGCGAGTTCTTTGGGAAGGGGCAACGGGCCGACACTGTTTTGTAATGAAAAGAGATCCGGGATGGAGAGGCCGCCGCTGGTCGAGGAGATCAAACGGTCATAATTGGTCCTGCGGATGTTCATCCCCAAAACTGCCTTCAGGTTGAATGATTTCGACAGGTCCTTGTTGAAGTTGGCCATGAGATCGTAGTTGTATTCGCTGTAACGGATATCCCTTCTCAGGTAGCCCGACCCCTGGTCGCTTCTGCCACCGCTGCCGTCGGCCTGGGTGGTTCCGATACCGAAGGTGGCGGCGATACTGCCGATAGCCCTTCTTTCTTCCTGCAATTCGGAATAGGTATCAACTGAAAAACGACCGAAAATATTTAACCAGTCTGTAATTTTGTAGGTGGCACCGATGTTCCCGATGAAACGGTTTCTTTTGTCCGATTCATAGTTCTTATAACGTGTCCAGTAGTAGTTGTCCCAGTAAATAGGCTGTGCACTCGAAGGGTCGGCATAGTTCCAGGTGGCGTTACGCTGGGTGAGGTTGAACATGTTCTTCAGGTCCTTCATGTCAACGTTGGTTTCCATCCACTGACGCATGGAACCGAGGATGTTGTCGTTATAACCGGTAGAGTTACGGCCGGTTGCGGTATTGAGCGAGTAATTGCCAAAGCCTGTGACCGTCAGTTTGCTGTTTACATTCCAGGTTGCATTCAACGTAACATTGTTCTTGATCATTTCGCTGTTCGGCATCAGCCCGTTTTGCTTGTAGTTGGTATAGGCCAACCTGTAACTGCCAAGGGCTGAAGAGTTGTCGAGTGCAACTGAATTGGTGAAGGTGACGGGGTTTTCAAAGAAGGTGACGGGCCCGTTGGCAGCCGGTACCCAGGGTGTTGCCTTGAGATGGTTGGGTGACTGGGGGTCAACGGCAGTCCACTGGTATACAGGCTGTCCGTCAAATCTTGCTCCATAGGAAGCATCCTCGGATGTGGTGACCCACTGGGTAAGCTTGCTGTTGGCATCGACGGGGTTGACCGTGATCGATCCGTCGGAGTTGATATAACGCATGTACCAGTTGCTGCCCGGTCCGTCATAATAATGACCGTAGCCGCCGCCGTATTCCTGCTGGTAGGAGGGGAAGGTTGATTTGTCAACAAAACCCACGGTAACTCCTGAGTTCAGGGTGACGCCGACACTTTTTTTGCCCGAGGTTGAACCTGTGCCTTTTTTGGTGGTGATCATGATCACGCCGTTTGCGGCCCGTGAACCATACAAAGCGGTTGCAGCGGCTCCCTTCAGTACGTTGATGCTTTCAATGTCATCCGGGTTGATGTCGGATGCATCGTTGCCGTAGTCATAACCCTGGCCGGCCTGTTGCTGGCTTACGGAGTTCGTAACGCTGTTGTTTACGGGAACGCCGTCGATAACAAACATAGCCTGGTTGTCGCCCGTGAGGGATTTGGTACCTCTTAAGGTAACGTTGGTCGAACCACCCATGTTGGTGGTCGTTTTCACCTGGACACCGGCCACCCGTCCCGAAAGGGAATTGACGAAGTTGTCGGTCTGTACTTTATTGATATCGCTTCCGCTCAGTTCCTGCGTGGCATACCCGAGAGACTTCTTTTCCCTGGGAATACCGAGCGCTGTGACAACGACACCTTCAAGTTCCCTGACACTTGGAACCAGGACTACATTCACCAGGTTGTCAGTGCCAAGTTTAATTTCCTGGGTTACCATCCCAACATACGAGAAGAGCAGTGCATCTTTATCTTTCGGCACTGAGAGTGTGAACTTGCCATCAACATCGGTAATTGCGCCGACGGCTGTTCCTTTAACGAGGACGGTAGCACCCGGAATTCCGGTTCCATCATCAGAACTTGTCACCCTGCCCGTAATTGTACGCTGGGCATTGGCAACCTGCAACCCTATGAATAACATAAGGGCAAGGAAAATAGTAAATTTTCTCATACAGTTTTGATTTTTGTTAGTAAATGTGTTAATTATCAGTGAGCTATTGAAATTCATTCGGGAGTGTGGCTTGTACAGGGCCAACTGAATGGTATATATATGGATGATTTTTCTCACGGATGCCGAATTCCTACTGCAATTTTAAGGAATTGTTTTCTTGTAAACAACAAGAATTTAACAAATAATTAATAATAAATTAACAATGTTTAAACAATAACGGGAAAACACAGGTCTTCCATAACTGTTAGGGAATGCGAACAGAAATTAAAAGGTTGGAAATCAGTATTATGATTGGATTTTTCTAAAAAAGATGCCAAAGAGGAAAATCAGGGCGGAAAAGAGCACTGCGGAACCAATGGTTGCCCCCGGCAGTATAAGGTGGGCGATTGCCAGGATCAGGCAGGAGGGAACCAGGAAATAATATCCCGATTTCCTTCTGAACCAGATCAGCAGCGTCCCGGCCAATCCTGATAAATGGAGCAGCAGCCCGGCTGAAAAAATGAAGACCAGCAAAGGTCCACGGGTGATCTCATCGGGAACATAGATGCTGCGGATGCGGGTGATGGTCCCGGAAAAGAGAATGAAACTTAAAAAGAGGAGTGAAATCAATGAAAAGTAGATCGTGGCAAACAGGCAGAGCATGATAAGAAAAACCGGCCGTGATCTTGGCGGGCCGGCTTTTGCAACAACGGGTTCAACGCCGGGATTATCCATTTTACGACATGAATTTCAGGTTCATACTGTAAAGGAATACAAATAGTCCGGACAACAGGACATCAAAGGTCCCGGGGGCTGACTGGTGCATGAAATACATGGGAGAGATGATCAGCAGGATCTGGAAGATGGTGTAAACGTGAAAACCCGCCTTTTTCATGCGCATCATCAGGATGGCGCCCCCAATTGATCCGGCATACAGGAATACAGAAACCACGAAGAACAACGGTTTGACGGCGAGCAGCTGATCCATCCCGGCCAGTTTGAATTTTACGGCAAAATCCTGGATCACCTGGACGAACATGTCATAAAATCCGGCGATGATCAGGCTCGAAAACAATTGCATCCCGCTGCCGATAAAGGTGAGGATACACAGGACCGTCAGCATGGTTGGACGTGTTGACTGGGTTTCGGGGAACTGCGAGGGGGTAGGTTCTTCCATTTACGATTTCGGATATACGATTTACGATTTAAGAGTGACGAATTACGAGTGACGAGTGACGAATGACTGATAGCATTTTTATCATTTGTCACTCGTCACTCGTCATTTGTCACTATTCTAGGGGTCCGACAACAGTCTCAACTTCACGCAGGATTTCGCACGATTTTACCAGTTCTTTCATGGCATTGTGGTCGGGGTACAAGGGGCGGTCGACTTCGAGGAACGCCACATATTTCCTGATCACCTCCCTGGCTTTTGATACTCCTGCCCCGAATTTGTATTCCCTGAAATCGAGCGCCTGTGCGGCGGCCATCAGTTCGATGCCGAGGATGCCGTAAGCATTGTCGAGAATCTGGAAATTCTTCAGCGCGGTGTTCATCCCCATCGAAACAAAATCCTCCTGGTCGGCGGCTGCCGGGATCGATTGGATGGAGGCGGGAGCAGAAAGAATCCGCTGTTCAACAATCTGCATGTCGGCGGTGTACTGGCTCAGCATCAGTCCGCTGAACATTCCCGCACCCTTTGTGAGGAATGCCGGCAACCCGACGCTCAGGGCGGGGTTGTTCAACCGGTTCATCCGGCGTTCGCTCATCACGCTCACCATGGTGACCACATATCCGGCCATATCCATGGGTACCGAAACCGGCGATCCCTGGAAGTTGGCTCCCGAAAGCTGCAGGTTTTCATCGGGGAAGAAGATGGGGTTGTCGCCAACGCCGTTCAATTCGATTTCCACCTGCGACCGCGCATAGGCGAGCGCATCATGTGCCGCGCCGATCACCTGGGGGGTCGAACGCATCGAATAGGCGTCCTGCACCTTGCATTTCACCTTGCCTTCGACGAGGTCGCCGCCGGTGACACATTTCAGGATGGCGGCGGCGCTGCGCACCGCTCCTTTGAACCCGCGGATCTCATGGAGTTTCGGGCTGTAGGGGCGCATGTTGGCCTTCATGGCTTCGAGCGACATGGAAGCGGCAATTTCAGCCTGTTTCAGCCAGTTGTTGGCATCGAACAGGTAGAGTGCGCTCATGGCGGTAAGTACATTGGAACCATTGATGGTGGCCAGGCCGTCGCGGGCCTGCAATCCCGGGACTGGTATCCCGGCGGCATCGAGCGCCTCTTTTCCCGACATCAGTTTTCCTTCATAATAGGCCTGTCCTTCGCCCATCATCAGCAGGGCGATCTGCGACATGGGAGCCAGGTCGCCGCAGGCGCCAACCGATCCCTTCTGGCAAACCATGGGAGTGACTCCTTTGTTCAGCATGTCCACCAGGGTCTGGGTGATCTCCAGGCGTGAACCTGAATTCCCGTGCGCATGTACGTTGATGCGTCCGAGCATGGCCCCGCGCACCCAGTCGAGGGGCATCGGGTCGCCGATACCGGCAGCGTGGTTGTAAATAAGGTATTTCTGGAACTCCTTTACCTGGTCGTCATTCAACACCATTTCAGAAAATTCACCGATACCGGTGTTGACACCATACATGATCTCATGGGCCAGGATCTTGCGCTCGAGCATCGCCCGGCATTTATGGATACGCTCGATCGCCTGGGGATCAAGTTCTACTTTTTCGTTGTGACGGGCAACCCTGACCACATCTTCGATGGTGAGGCCTGCTCCTTTTATAATTAATGTCATACGGAGAGAATTAAAAATTAAAAATTAAAAATTACGAACCAATTTCATGCATTCCCTGCATTGTTTGCATTGATTGCATTATTTGCATTATTTGAATTCGGTCCCTCACTCTGCCCCGATGATCATACTGCGGGCGCTCAGGATGGCTGAGGACCAGGTTCGTTTTACATTTTTCTTCACCATGACAACAATTTTATGGCCTCCCCGGGGGTGCAGGTTTTCTGCTCTCCCGAGCGCATGTCTTTCAGCGCCAGTTCTCCCCGCTCAATTTCATCTTTGCCGGCGAGGATCACGAACGGAATGTTTTTCCGGTTGGCGTATTCCATCTGTTTTTTAATTTTGGCCTGGTCGGGGTAGATTTCCGACGGGATACCTGCCTGGCGCAGACCGGCCAGCAGTTTCAGGCAGTATTTTTCCTCCTCGGTGCCGAAATTCACGATCAGGACGCGCGTGGCAGCCTGCAATGTTTCGGGGAAGAGGTTCAGCTCGTTCATCACATCATAAATGCGGTCGGCCCCGAAGGAGATCCCGACCCCCGACATGCCGGGAAGACCGAAGATGCCCGTAAGGTCGTCGTACCTTCCGCCCCCGCAGATGCTGCCCATGGCCGCGTCGAGGGCCTTTACCTCGATGATGGTGCCGGTGTAGTAACTGAGCCCGCGCGCAAGGGTGAGGTCAAAATCGAATTTGTTCCGGAGTTCGAGGTCTTTGAGGTGGCGCATGACCACCTGGAGCTCTTCAAGCCCTTTCCGGCCGGTTTCGGAATGGATGAACAGGGCTTCCAGCGTTTCGAATTTTTCCTTGATTTTTCCTTCCAGCGTCAGGATGGGCTGGAGTTTTTCGATCGATTCATAGGAGATACCGCGTTCAACCAGTTCGTCGGTCACCTTGTCGAGCCCGATCTTGTCGAGCTTGTCCATCGCGACGGTGATGTCGGTGAGTTTATCGGGGGCCCCGATGGCCTCGGCGATCCCGGCAAGCACCTTCCGGTTGTTGAGCCTGATCAGGACATTGATCCCCAGCCCGGTAAAGACGGTATCGATGATCTGGCCCAGTTCAACTTCATTCAGCAGCGAATTGCTCCCGATCACGTCAACGTCGCACTGGAAAAATTCACGGTAACGGCCTTTCTGCGGACGGTCGGCGCGCCATACGGGCTGTATCTGGTATCTTTTGAAAGGGAAAACCAGTTCATGCTGGTGCTGGACCACAAACCGGGCGAACGGGACGGTCAGATCATACCTGAGGCCCTTTTCGGCGATGTGTTTTGTGAGGTGCTGGATCCGCGAGTCGGCATCGCGAAGTCCCGATTCCTTATCCGGAAGACCGTCGAGGTAATTGCCCGAGTTCAGGATCTTGAAAAGCAGTTTATCCCCCTCGTCGCCATATTTGCCCATCAGGGTCGACAGGTTCTCCATGGCCGGGGTTTCAATGGGCTGGTAGCCGAAAACCTGGAACGATTTACGGACAACGTCAAAGATAAAATTCCGCCTCACCATCTCGGCAGGCGCGAAATCACGTGTTCCTTTGGGAATGGATGGTTTTTGTGAAGACATTCACATTTTTTTACAAAGATATAAAGTTTCCAATTGAAATTTTGTATCTCACAGCAGCTTGCCGAATGTCCCTTTTGAACTTTGAACTTCGAACTTCAAACTTCGTTGTTCAATATTCGATATTCATTTTCTTTAAAAGTCCCTTGAGATAATCCACAGCCCCGGCCTCTCCCTCCTTCGGTGCCCAGGCGGCGAAGTTTTTATCGTCGATCGGGCTGTAGGGGCCGTCTTTGACTTCGTAAACGATTGTGCCGGGATCGATGGCAATGATCATGTGATAGGTTCTTTCAGAGATTTCGGCCCCGAAACTGCCGGTGGCGGGATCGAGGAGCATGTGGCCGGTGATATGGCCCGATTCATCGAATTCGAGCACCACCACCCTCCCGCGTAAAACCAGGAAAGCCTCCCGCTTGTCGGGATCCTCGTGTTTGTGGGGCTGCACGTACGAAAGCGGTTCCATGGCATTCAGCAGCCGCTGCAACGGGTCGGAATATTCGGTATGAAAATTGTAATTCTTCCGCAACCGTGCCGAAACCCTAGCCTCCCCCGAAACCCTGTCCAGCAACCCCCTGTCAATCTTAATCATAAAAAATTTCGCTATTTCACTATTTCGCTACCTCACTACCTCGCTACCTCGCTACCTTTTTTTATCCTTTCAGCTTCTTATACTTTATCCTGTGCGGCTCCTCATCGCCCAGCCGCTTCCTTTTATTCTCTTCATAGTCGGAATAGGAGCCTTCGAAGAAATACATCTGCGATTCACCCTCGAAGGCAAGGATATGGGTTGCAATCCGGTCGAGGAACCAGCGGTCGTGGGAAATGATCACGGCGCAGCCGGCGAAATTCTCGAGCCCCTCCTCGAGGGCGCGCAGGGTGTTGACATCGATGTCGTTGGTGGGTTCGTCGAGGAGCAATACATTGGCTTCCTCTTTCAGCGTCAGTGCAAGGTGGAGCCTGTTGCGCTCGCCTCCTGAAAGCACGCCGCATTTTTTCTCCTGGTCGGCACCGCTGAAATTGAACCTCGCCACATAGGCGCGGGCGCTCATGGTGCGACCGCCGATCTGCATGTTCTCGGCCCCTCCCGAAATGACCTGGAACACCGTTTTTTCAGGGTCGATGGAGGTATGGGTCTGGTCGACATAGCCAAGTTTCACCGTATCCCCGATCCTGAAGGTTCCCTTGTCGGTTGTTTCAACCCCCATGATCAGGCGGAAAAGGGTTGTTTTCCCGGCGCCGTTGGGGCCGATCACCCCGACGATCCCTGCAGGGGGAAGGGAGAAGGTCAATCCTTCAAATAGCAATTTGTCGTCGAACGATTTGGATACATCCGTCGCTTCAAGCACCATGTTCCCGAGGCGGGGACCATTCGGGATGTAGAGTTCGAGTCGTTCCTCCTTTTCGCGCACATCCTCGCTCATCATTTTTTCATAAGCGCTCAGACGTGCTTTTCCCTTCGCCTGGCGTGCCTTGGGCGACATGCGCACCCAGTCGAGTTCGCGTTCGAGCGTTTTACGCCGTTTGCTCTCGGTCTTTTCCTCGATGGCGAGGCGGTTCGATTTCTGCTCCAGCCACGAGGTGTAATTTCCCTGCCATGGAATTCCTTCGCCGCGGTCGAGTTCGAGGATCCAGCCGGCAACATTGTCGAGGAAATACCGGTCGTGGGTGATCGCGATCACAGTTCCCTTGTATTGTTGTAAATGCAGCTCAAGCCATTGCACCGATTCGGCATCGAGGTGGTTGGTGGGTTCGTCGAGCAGGAGAATGTCGGGTTCGCGGAGCAGCAGGCGGCAAAGGGCCACCCTGCGCCGTTCACCGCCCGAAAGGTTCAGGACGGGCGAATCGGGTTCGGGACAGCGCAACGCATCCATGGCGCGTTCCAGTTTGCTGTCGAGGTCCCATGCCCCATGCTGGTCGAGGAGTTCGGTGAGTTCGCCCTGCCGTTTGATCAGTTTGTCCATTTCGTCGTCGCTCAAAGGGTCGCCGAACCGGTTGTTGACGGCTTCGTACTCCTTCAGCAGGTTGACCACCTCCTGGACGCCCTCCTCCACGATCTCCCTGACAGTCTTGGTATCGTCGAACTGGGGATCCTGTTCAAGGTAGCCGACCGAATACCCCGGGGAAAAGACCACCTGGCCAAGGAATGATTTTTCCACCCCCGCAATAATCTTCATCAGTGAGGATTTGCCGGAGCCGTTCAACCCGATGATCCCGATCTTGGCACCATAGAAAAAGGAGAGGTAGATGTTCTTTAACACCTGTTTGTGGGGAGGGTAGGTCTTGGTAACCCCCACCATGCTGAAAATGATTTTCTTATCGTCGGACATAAGTCAAAGTTAAATTCAAAGATCAAAACTGGGAGATAGCAAAGGTATGAAGATAATTATAAGCATTAGGCAATAGGCAATAGTGAAAGGCTCACGGCTGGCTCACTATCAAAAAGTAATTTTTAATTTTTAATTTTTAATTTCCTTTCCCCTTCATCTGTTCCGAAGGGTAGGAGTATTGATCAGTTTGTCGATCTTATCTGTTTCCTTTTCCCAGTTGAAGTTGTTATGGACAAGATGGTACCCGTTCAGGGCGATCTTCCGGGCAAGTACGGGGTTGTTCAGAAGCGAGAGAATGTGCGTTGCATATTCTTTGGGATTGCGCGCAACCAGGATGTCTTCGCCTTCGCGTGCGTTCAGCGCCTGGAAGGCCAGCGGGGAGGTGATGCAGGGGATCTGCATGGCCATGGCCTCCAGCAATTTGTTCTGCAGCCCGGTACCGATTTGCATGGGGGCGATGAAGATCCGGGCGCCGGCATAGCATTCGCGCATGTCGGGCACCCATCCGCTCACTTCAACCTGGGCCGATTTCAGCACCATGACCCTGAGGTGGGGATTGGCCCCTGCGATCAGCAGCCTCAGGTCTGGTTTAAGAGGCAGGATTTCGGGAAGAATTTCATTGACCAGGTATTCGGCGGCGTTGATGTTGGGAGGGTAACCCATATTCCCTGTGAAAACCAGGTCGTATCGTTTTTCGCTGTCGGCCGGTTTGAAGAAATCGGTATCGACGCCGTTGGCAACCACCACGATTTTCTGCCGGTCGGGATGGGGGATGAGGTCGCGGTCGGGGGCCGAGATGATGATCTTGTTGTCGAAAGCTTCAAAAGCATCGTGCTCGTACTGCACCAGCCGGTTGTATTCCAGTTTCAGGAAGGGTTTCATGTAAAACGGCGAGGTGGCGAGCCTCCTTTCCATCCCTTTCGAAAACACATCCTGGTAATCGAGCGTTTTGGGGATGTTGATTCCCTTCACATATTCCGCAACCCGGATGAGCTGGCAGAAAATGTGGTCGGGCTGGTACTGGGTGATCAGGCTGCGGATTTTCGCAGCCGAAGATGCGTTGTAAAAGTAACCCACCTGGAGCGGGTTGCCCGAGAAAAGCGTTTTTACCAGGTTGACGGCGATCGACAGCTTCGGGATGGGGATGATGTGAACCGCCCTGACATACTTCCTGAGCACGGGGATCGCATCCTCATGCAGCACCCCGTCATTCAGGGCGCACAGGATGATCTCATGGTGTTTCGACAGTTGTTTGATCTGGTGAAAAGCCCTTAATTTATCGCCCTTCTCTGTCGGATACGGTACGCGTGGTAAAAGAAAAAATAATCGCATGAAGATGGCTTGTGGCAAGCAAAATTATAAAAATCTGCGTTATCCGGCGACTTGTTGATAAAAAGCGAGCAGATTTTGAACCAGCCTGCCGGGAAGATATTCCGTTTCGATCAGTTTCCGGGCCTGTTTTCCGATTTTTGCCCATGATGGTTTATCCGACACGCAGATGGAGATCATTTCAAAAAATTCGCAGGGGGCATCGGCGATCAGGATATTTTCGCGGTTGGTGTAACCGATGCCCTCTGCCCCCAGGCTGGTCGAAATAATGGTTTTCCCGGCGGCCATCCCTTCGATGATCTTGATCCGGATACCGCTTCCCGAAAAGAGCGGAACGATCATGACCGCCTTTGATGCCAGGAACCGGTTTGAATCGGGAACTTCACCCAGCACAACTACATTGGGGAGGTTGAGACGAAGCATCCAGCCGGGCATTTCGCGCCCGGCAAGGTAGTATTTCAGGTCGGGGAACTGCCTGTGAACATCGGGCCATACATTCATCAGGAACCAGCGGATCCCCTCCGCGTTGGGGATCCAGTTCATCGCGCCGAACGAAAACAGCGACGGGTACTCCGTTTCCCCGGCCCCGGCCTCGTAGTTTGCCGGGTCAATGCCAAACGGGATGCTGGTGCACACCGGGTGGAACTTCCTGAAAAATGCCGCATCGGTCGGGGTGATGGCTACAATCCCGTCGGTTTCGGCAACAATCTTTTCCTCGTACTTTTTCAATCTGGAAGCGAGGAGGCCGATGTACCATCTCCTCAGCGGGTTCAGGGTTTCGGCGCCGATCCGCTGCCAGATGAGATGCTCGATGTTGTGTGCCCGAAGGATGATCCTGGCGGTGGAATGTTCCCTGATGGTGGCGATGTAAGGGGTCATGTAAAGCGTTTCCAGCTGTACGATGTCAAATTGGGTTTCCCGGAGCACCCTGATCAGCCGGAGGCGGAATGGTTCGGAGTTGAACCTGCTTACATGGTACGATTTGCCCGAAAACAGGTTCAGCAGCGCCCGGACGGGTTTGACCCGCAGGTCGGCATCCTGCAGTTCGATAGCGGTCTTGTCGCGGTAGGATTTCGGTATGGCGGCCGGATCAACCTGGTATTTGAAGGAGTTAACGGCGATCACCTTTACCTCGTGACCCGCATCTGCCAGCCCTTCGATGAACATGTTCATGGCCATCGGGCCGCCCTCTTTCGCCGGCCAGGGCGATTTGTTGCACAGGAACAAAACTTTCATAATCCCGGTTCCCTGCGTTTGAAAAGTTTGCTGAAAAATCTGAGCCATGCATCGATATCGAGCAGCGACGCATCGTTGGTTGCCTTGACGGTCAGGAAGATGCCGATGGGCATGAGTACTGCGGAGGCAAACCATATCCCCTCCCATGGTGCCACCACGCCTTCGGCAGCGTACTTTTCACCGACAAAGGAGATGACCCAGAAAAGGATGAAAAAGAGGGTCGAAACAACCGCGGGCATCCCAAGCCCTCCCTTTCGGATGATGGCTCCGAGGGGTGCGCCGATAAAAAACAGGAGAAAACAGGCAATGGAAAAGGAGAATTTTTTGTGGTAAACGATCTGGTGTTTGTATACGAGTTTGCTTTTAATCTCCAGGTCATCCTGGGAGGCATCGAGATTCTGTTTTGCCGCCCTGGCGGCATTGCGGGCCGTTTCAAGCACACCATACCGGTCATGTGGTTTGAAATTGAAGATAATGCTCGGGTTGAATTTTCCCTGCAGCCTGGAATGGTGGAATTTCAAAGTGTCCAGCTCCGCGTAAAAGGGCAGGTTGTGCATGAAGACAAGGTCGTTGGTCCTGCGTTCCCCGGCCAGCTGTTTCTTAAGCGAGTCGATGGAATGACTCAGCTGGCGTACGTTCTGCATCTCGTAATTTTTCTTGAAAAGATTTTCGTCGGTGCGCGTTAGCTGGAAGGCCGAGAGGTCGAACATCTGGTACTGTTCCGCAAATTGTGTCCGCTGGAAGGGATGGGTCGATTCATTCCCCCGCAGGTCGATCCGTTCTTCGTAATTGGTACCGTTGAAGAGCCTGAACACCAGGAACCGCTTGTCGGGCGAAAGTTCCATCTTTCCCCACTCGGCCGTGGTCAGCGAGATGTTGCCCTGCCGTTTCGTATGGTCATAAACCATCACCGACCTGATCGTGTTCCCGTCCTTCTCCTTCTTTTCAATGCGGATCACAAATCCCTCGATGCCATTGTAAAAAACCCCTTCCTTGAGGTTAAAGGCCAGTTTTTTTTCACGGACATCGTAAAGAAGCGAAAGGAATTTCAGGTTGGCCACCGGCATGATCACATTTGAAAAGTAGAAGGCCAGGGCGCTGATGAAAATGGAGACGATGATCAGGGGCCGCATGATCCTGCTGAGGCTGACCCCGGCGGCTTTCATGCTGACCAGTTCGTAATGTTCGCCGAGGTTGCCGAACATCATCAGCGAGGAGAGCAGGATGGAGAGCGGGAGGGCAAGCGGAACGAAGGTGGAGGATGCATAAAACATCAGCTTGAGAATGATGTACCACTCCAGCCCTTTTCCGACAAGGTCGTCGATGTATTTCCACAGAAATTGCATCAGCAGGATGAACAGGGAGATGAAGAAGGTCATCACCAGGGGTCCCAGGTATGATTTCAGGATGAATCTGTCGAGTCTTTTCATGCGTGGTAATGGGTCCGGTGCAAAGATAGGGAATAACCGAAACGTAATAATTGTAATTTTGTCCTTCTGCGATTTTGCCATTTTACCATTTTACTATTTTACCATCTGAATTATGCACATTTCCGAAGTTTCATCCCGAAAAATGAGAAAGCAGTTTCTCGATCTCGTTGAATTCATTTACAAGGGCGACGACAACTACGTAAGACCGCTGGATACCGAAACTGAGTCGATCTTCGACCCGGCTGAAAACAGCTTTTTCCTGCACGGCGAGGCGACCCGCTGGGTTCTTTACGATGATTCGGAGCGGCCCATCGGCCGTGTGGCCGCTTTCATCAACCGGAATAAGGCATTTACCTTCCGGCAGCCAACCGGGGGGATGGGTTTTTTTGAATGTATCGATACCAAAGAGGCAGCCTTCATGCTATTTGACCAGGCACGCGAATGGCTTTCGGCGAGGGGGATGATGGCGATGGACGGGCCGATCAACTTCGGCGAAAACGATGTCAACTGGGGTTTGCTGGTTGAGGGATTCATGCCGCCGGGTTTCGGCATGAACTACAACCCGCCCTATTACCGGAGACTTTTTGAGGATTACGGCTTTAGCTTTTATTTCGAGCAGGTCTCCAACCACCTCGACCTCACAAAACCATTCCCGGAGCGGTTCTGGAAAATAGCCGAATGGTGCATGCGCAAACCCGAACTTTCATTCCGGCATATCACCTTTAAAGAGGCCGACAGGTTCATCGCCGACATGAAGGAGGTCTACGACGACGCATGGAAATTCCACGAGAACTTCACCCCGATGGATGTATCCACCCTGAAAAAGGGGCTTGAAAAAGCCAGGTCGTTCCTCGATCCCGAAATGATCTGGTTTGTATATTACAATGAGGAGCCGATCGCATTTCTCATCCAGTTTCCCGATGTAAACCAGATCATCAGGCATCTTCACGGAAAACTTCATTTTTTCAACAAGATGAAGTTCCTGTGGCTGAAAAGCAGGAAAACGATCACCCGCACGCGCATCGTGATCATGGGGGTCAAACCGAAATACCAGCGGTACGGCGTTGAATCGGGTATTTTCTGGCATCTGAATGAAAAGATGAAGCACAAGCCGCACATCACCGAACTCGAACTTTCGTGGGTGGGCGACTTCAACCCCAAGATGCGGGCCCTTCACGAATCGGTGGGGGCGGTTTTTGCCAAGCGCCACATCACCTACCGCAAACTGTTTTCAGATGAGATCGCCACCCAGCGCTCGACCATCATACCGGTGGATACCAAGGAGAAAGCCCTCCGGCAGGGAGCAGGAGAAAAAAAATAAATTTTCCTGATATTTTATTTTTATTTTATAAACGATTATATTTGTAATGTAAAATCATATATGTCAAACCAAAAACCAAAAACCCTATGAAAAGAATTTTGCTTTTTGCGATCGTGATTATGTGCGGTATGGCTGTGATGGCGCAGTACAGACCCGCAAAATTGTCCAAATCGGTACAACTCAGAGACGTTCTCGAAACTCCTGCCATCGACAATCAGAACCCCTTCCTGCTAGCCGGGAATCCCGTGGCAAACACAAAATCAGTCATGGATGACAACCTTGGCGTGTCGAGCGTATATGATATGCAGTCCAATGCCGCACCCATGCAGCGTGTGGTTTGCTGGCCCGATGGTTCTGTTGCCGCTGCCTGGATCAAAAGCGATGTTTCCGGTTATGCCGACCGCGGCACAGGCTACAACTACTCAAACGGAACAGCATGGGGTGCCGCCCCTACCGCCCGCGTTGAAAACCTGAAGACCGGCTGGCCCAGCCTGAATGCGTGGAACGGGAATGGTGAGATCATCGTTGCCCATAATTCCACCTCCACCCTGATCAAAAGCACACGTGCTGCCAAAGGCACCGGCGCCTGGACCCAGACCACCGGCCCGACCGGCCCCATCGGTTCTGCAGGCGCAGCACTGAGCCTTCTCTGGCCCAGGACGATCACCAGCGGATCGAACAACCAATACGTTCACATCATCTGCCTGACCATGCCCGTGGCAAACGGCGGCATCACTTACATGGGTCTTGACGGAGCCCTGCTTTATTACCGGTCTCTTGACGGCGGCACCACCTGGGATAAACAGGCAATCCAGATTGCCGGTCTCGACTCGTTGCATTACAATGGTTTCGGCGGTGACGACTACACCTGGATCGAACCCCACGGCGATACCATCGCCTTCATGCAGGGAAACGTTTACAACGGCACTTTCCTGATGAAATCATTCGACAACGGGAACACCTGGACAAAACAGGATGTGATGACCAACTATTACGGTAAAAAGACCACCACACAGGTGATCAACCCGATCTGGGGATGCGACGGAACCATGGCCGGCGCGATGGATAAGAACGGTGTATTCCATGTCGCAATCGGACGTATGTGCAACTACCAGACCTCGGCCGGCTCCTACTGGCGCCCGGGCACAGATGGACTGGTTTACTGGAAGTCGTCTGAAGGCCCGCTCGATACAGCCATGATGGCCAACATCGACAGCATCGACGCACACCACAAACTCATCGGTTATGTTGCTGCAGACCAGGCCGGCGACTCCATCGTAGGTTTCCCATATTACAAAGGTGCCCTTTCCACCTACCCGAATGTCAACATCGATAAGTACAACAACATCTATTTCACCTGGACAAGCGTCACCGTCGGCAATCCCGACCCGACGCCCTACAACTACCGTCACATCTGGGGTCGCGCTTTCTTCAACGGCCACAGCCAGATGTCACCGATGGTCGACTTCAACAGCGACTTCCTCTACATTTTTCAGGAATTTGCATACCCTGAAGTCTGCAAAACCATCAAGAACGGCAACAAACTGTTGCTGGTTACGCAGACCTCCTCCCAACCAGGATCGAACGTGGTGGTAGGTACTTCAACCTATCCCCCTGTACCGGTGCACGAAGTCAGTTTTGCCTATCGCGAAATCAATACCTCCGCCTTTATTCCCGCCGGCGTTCCGACAACTCCGGAAAGCAGGAATTTTGTAGGCCAGAACTACCCGAACCCGGTAAAAGGCATGACCTCTTTTGCCGTGAACGTTGACAAACCCGCAAACATAACAATCGAGGTTTCCAACATCATGGGGGCAAAAGTGATGTCATTCGACAAGGGCATGGTAAATTCAGGTGCTCAGAAGTTCACCATCGATTGCAGCGCCCTTACAACCGGCATCTATTTTTATACTGTGAAGATCAACGGTGAATCCTACACGCATAAAATGGTCGTGCAATAAAGTACTGTTATTCTGAACTGTAAAGGCTGTTCCCGGGGGGAACAGCCTTTTTTTGTTAAATAAAAAGCCAGGGCAGCAGTTTTCGTATTGAACCATTTGTTATCTTTGCGCTTAAATAAAAATAAACCCCAAAAAATCATGAAAAAAATTCTACTATTTGCGATTGTGATGATGTGTGGTGTGGCTGTGATGGCGCAGTACAGACCAGCTAAGTTATCTAAGTCGGTACAACTGAGGGATGTTCTCGTAACTCCAGCCATTGACAATCAGAATGCCTTTGTTACAGCGGGGAACCCTGTGGCAAACACGAAAGCCGTTATGGATGATATCCTCGGCACATCAGGTACTTACGACATGCAGTCAAACGGTTCACCGATGAACCGCGTTGTTTGCTGGTCCGACGGATCCGTTGCAGCCTCCTGGATCAAGGCGGATGCAGCCAGCTATGCTGACCGCGGAACCGGTTACAACTATTCCAACGGTACAGCCTGGGGTGCTGCTCCCACAGCCCGCGTTGAAAACATGAAAACCGGCTGGCCGAACCTGAACCCCTGGAACGGAAACGGCGAAATCATCATTGCCCACAATTCCACCTCCACCCTGATCAAAAGCACCCGTGCAACCAAAGGTTCAGGTGCATGGACACAGACCACTGGCCCGACCGGCCCGATCGGCTCCGCCGGTACCGCCGTCCCCCTGCTCTGGCCGAGGGCTATCACCAGCGGTTCAACCAGTCAGTATGTTCACGTAATTGCGCTTACCATGCCGGTCGCAAACGGCGGGGTTACTTATAAAGGCCTTGATGGTGCATTGTTGTATTACCGTTCGCTCGACGGTGGTACCACCTGGGATAAACAGGCTGTGCAGCTTCCCAACCTTGATTCACTCCATTATAATGGATTCAGTGGTGATGATTATTCTTGGATTGCCCCTCATGGCGATACCATTGCCTTCCTCCAGGGAAATGTCTGGAATGGTATGTTCCTGATGAAATCATTTGACAATGGAAGTACCTGGACCTTCCAGGAAATCATCCATAACAACTATGGTAAAAAATTAACCGGTGTTGTCATCAATCCTACTTACGGTTGCGACGGCACCATGGCCGGCGCCATGGACAAAAACGGCGTGTTCCACGTTGCTTTCGGCCGTATGCGCAATTCACAGGACGCTGCCGGTTCATACTTCAGCCCCGGCACCGATGGTGTCGTGTACTGGAAATCGACGGAAGCCGCACTGGATACAGCAATGCTTGCAAACATCGACAGCGTTGACGCTCATCATAAACTTATCGGTTATGTTGCAGCTGATGCAGCTGGTGATTCAATCGTTGGTTTCCCCTATTACAAAGGTGCACTCTGCAACTATCCTTCTGTGAATATTGATAAATACAACAATATTTATTTCATGTGGAGAGGCCTCACCGTGGGCAACCCCGATCCGACACCTTACAACTACAGCCATGTTTGGGGCCGTGCCTTATTCAACGGTCATTCACAAATGTCACCCATGGTCGACTTCAACGCCGATTTCCTCTACATTTTCCAGGAATTTGCCTATCCCGAAGTTTGCACCACCATTAAAAACGGCAACAAACTGCTTGTTGTTACCCAGACCTCATCACAGCCGGGTTCAAACGTCGTTGTGGGTACATCAACCTACCCGCCGGTTCCTGTTCATGAAGTAAGCTTCGCCTACCGCGAAATCCTCACCTCCGCCTTTATTGCCATAGGTGTTCCCACTACTCCTTCGGCCAGCCTCAATTCAGTAGGACAGAACTACCCGAACCCTGTTAAGGGCATGACCTCCTTCGCAGTGAACGTTGACAAACCCGCCAACGTGACCATCGAAGTTTCAAACATCATGGGAGCAAAGGTGATGTCAATGGACAAAGGTGTTGTCAGTGCCGGTGCACAGAAATTCACCATCGACTGCAATGGTCTCACCTCAGGTATCTATTTCTATACCGTGAAGATCAACGGCGAATCCTTTACCCACAAAATGATTGTTGAATAACCATTTCATCGTCATCCTTAAAAAGGCTGCTCCCCCGGGAGCGGCCTTTTTTATTGAAACATCCGGTCGTTTATGAATACCTGATTCATTTTATTTGTAAGTTTGTATCTGGCAATTCATCCCTGAAGGTGCGACCACTTAAATCTCAGTCGAATACAAACTCTAAATATTGCAATATGAAAAAATCTACACTTTTTATGCTGGCGCTTTGCATCTCCGTGATGGCCGTGGCGCAAACGAAATATGCAAGGGTTCCCGTGCAGTCGGCCCCGGCCCGGGCCATCAAGAACCAGCAGGTTGCTACCCAGCCGGTAAACCCGGTCGCCAATTCAAAATCGGTTCAGGAATTCACCATCGGAGATTCGCAGTACGACATGCAGACCAATGCCTCCATGGGACCCCGGCACAAAGTTTATCCCGACGGGACGATGGCCGGCACCTGGATCCGCGGGTTCGATTCTCCCGGCAGGGGAAGCGGTTATAATTATTATGACGGATCGGCCTGGGGAGCCATACCCACCGCCAGGATTGAAAACGACCGGACAGGCTGGCCTTCCTACGCACAGTTGGGAACCGCGGGGGAAATCGTGGTTGCACACCTGAACGACGGGCTTAAGATTTCAACCCGTGCCGTAAGAGGAACAGGTAGCTGGACCGAAAGCGTCCTGATGGGCCCCACCGGGGCAACCGATCTTTCTTGGCCCCGCATGATCACCAACGGTGCCACCTACAACAACGTGCACATCCTTGCCACCTCCTATGAACTTTTCCAGGGACTCAACTATGCCCTGTTCTATTACCGTTCGCTCGACGGCGGCGCCACCTGGGATAAATCAGCAGTCATCCTGCCCCAGCTTACCTCGGCCGACTACGACGGGTTCAACGGCGATGAATACGAATGGGGAACCCCGCATGGCGATACCATTTATTTCGCGGTATCCGGCCCATGGGTCGACACCTTTATCATGAAATCGAACGACAACGGCGAAACCTGGACCAAGATCCCCGTGCTGAGCAACGCCAACAGGAAACTGGCAACCGGCGTTACAGAGGTCAAACCCTTTGCCTCGTCCGACGGTTCAGTCGCTGTTGAAATGGACAACACCGGTATCCTTCACATGGCTTTCGGCATCGGCGGAGGTTACATGGCAGCCAGTACCAAGTACATCTATATCAACAAGAACGGGCTCGTATACTGGAACAGTACCATGCCCATGGTTAAGGACAGCCTCGTGCTCGACACCCTGGCCGCTCACGGGCAATTGCTGGGCTATGTTTCCGACGGACCCAACCCGGGCGATACCATCATCGGGGCCCCCAGCTACAGGGTCGGGCTTGCCAGTTTCCCCCAGATTTCGGTGGATGCATACAACAACAAATATTTCCTGTGGTCGGCAGTCTCTCCCGGAAATCCTTCGCCCGACCCGCTGAATTACCGCCACCTGAACGGACGCGCCTGGTTCGCAGGGAAGGCGAACATGACCCCCATCACCGACCTCAACTCGGGTTTCCAGTATATTTTTACCGAATTTGTCTACCCGGCCATGGCCAAATATGTCAGGAACAACAACCTGTCGGTCATTTACCAGACCTCGAACCAGCCCGGCTCCAACATCGTCTCCACGACCATCTCGGTCCATACGGTCAACATCGACGACCGGATCATCCCGGTGAGCACCTTCTGGCCTACTTCGGTGGGAGACCATGGTGTACAGACTGGCAACCAGGTTTCTCAGAATTATCCCAACCCCGCCTGCGCGGTCACCCATTTCAGGATCTCCCTTGTTTCTCCCTGTGATGTCACCCTCAGTGTTTCCGGTATCACCGGGATCCGGGTCATGGAGATCAGCAAGGGAATGATGACGGCCGGCAGCCATGATCTTACCCTTGATACTTCGCAGCTTGCGCCCGGCATCTACCTTTATACCGTGACCATGGGCACCGATAAGGTAACAAGGAAGATGGTGGTACAGTAATGTATTTATGTGTAAATGTGATGTAAATTAAACATTATCAATGTGTTGATAAAACCCCGCGGGAAACCCGGGGTTTTTTTATCTTTGCAAAAAAATCAAAGCCGGAAAACAAAAATGCTCTGGAGGGAAATCAAATTTCTTGTTGCCAAGGAGATCAGGCTGGAGTTGAAACAGAAATATGTTATCAACGGCATTCTGTTGTATCTTGTCTCCACGATCTATGTCACCTACCTGGCCTTTGAAAACACCATTACCGGGGAAACCTGGAACTCTCTCTTCTGGATCATCCTGCTCTTCGTGGCTGTCAACGGTATCTCTAAAAGCTTCGTCCAGGAAAGTCCCGCAAGGCACCTCTATTATTACACCATTGTGAGCCCGCAGGCGGTGGTTTTGTCCAAAATTCTCTACAACCTTCTGCTGATGGCCATCCTGTCGGTATTATCATTCGGGTTCTTTTTGCTCCTGATGGGTAACCAGGTGGTGAACATCCCGCTTTTCCTCCTGACCCTGGTGTTCGGCAGCCTGGGACTGTCGTCGGTGCTGACCATGGTGGCGGCAATCGCCTCACGGGCCAGCCACAATTTTTCACTGATGGCCATCCTCAGTTTCCCCATTATACTACCCCTGCTCGCCGTGCTGATGAAAGTTTCGCACACCGCCATCAGCAGCCTGGACTGGTCGGGACTCTCCTCACTCCTTGTTATACTGCTGACCATCAACGTTGTAGTGGTTGCCTTGGCCTATTTGTTATTTCCGTACCTTTGGAAAGATTAAAATTTGAGAATTTGAGAATTTGAAAATTTGGGGATGTGGAAATTTGGGAATTTGGGAATGTGAAAATTTGGGAATGTGGGAATTTGAGAATTTGGGGATGTGATCATTCGCTGATGTGATTTTCAGAATATGTTTTCTGGTTTTTCACAAATTGTTGTAAATATTACCTTTATTGTCTGCATTCCATTATTTACGTATTCCTGCATTAAAATCAAAATGTCTATGCTGAAAAAGGATTGGTGGAAATATTTATCCGGGGTGTTGCTTTTATATGCCATCGTTGTGGGTTTTTTCGTGGATATCCCCGATTCCATGATCCACCAGACGATGCGGAACCTGTTTTACCACGTGGGGATGTGGTTTGGGATGTTCTCCATGCTCATCACGGGCTTCATATACAGCCTGAGGTATCTCAGGAAATTCAAGGAAGCCGAGGATCTCGTTGCCGTTGAGGCGGTCAATGTCGGGCTGATGTTCGGGTTCCTGGGCATCTTCACCGGGATGATCTGGGCCAACTTCACATGGGGATCCCCGTGGGTGAAGGATCCCAAACTGAACGGCGCCGCTGTGGGGCTGTTCATTTACCTCGCCTACATGATCCTCCGCGGATCGATCGATGATGTTCAGAAACGCGCTAAAGTAAGTGCAGTGTACAATATTTTTGCATTCTTTCTGTGGATCGTTTTCGTGCTTATTCTTCCCCGCATTTCGGGCGAGAGCATACATCCCGGCAAGGATTCTCCTCCTGTCCTGCCAATGCACCTGGAACCTTCCATGCGGTTTGTCTTCTATCCCGCCATGATCGGGTGGATCCTCCTGGGATTCTGGATCATGAACCTGAGGGTAAGACTTCGGAAGGTTCGGCTTAAGCTGGATAGCTGAAAAAGAAATGCAATCAATGCAGATAATGCAGGTATTGCGTTGGAAGGATGTCAATTTTGAGTTTTGAATTTTAAATTTTGATTTATGGATGCTTACGGTAAAATATTTGTAGTTGTCGCAGTCCTGGCGGTCATCCTGGTGGGTATATTCATTTACCTTTTCTCGATCGACCGGAAAGTCAGGAAGATGGAAGAGGAGTTGCACGAAAAATCAACAAATAAAAAGAAATGAAGATCATACACATCATAATCATCCTCATCCTGGTTGTAGCTGTTGCTGTTGTGATCACCACGATGACCGATTCGAGCACCTATTCCGATTTTGGTGAAGCAGCCGCCAAACCCGGTAAGGAGCTGCATATCATCGGGAAACTCGACAAGACGAAACCCATCGAGTATGATGCGAAGAAAAATGCCAACCAGTTCACTTTCTTCATGTTCGATGAAAAGGGAATGGAGAAGAAGGTCATTTACAACAATGCCAAACCCCAGGACTTCGAAAAATCGGAGAAGGTGGTCATCATCGGCTCCATGAAGGGGGATGAGTTTCTTGCGAAGAGCCTCTTGCTGAAGTGCCCGTCGAAATACAACGATAAGAAACCTTCGAAATTCGGAAATAAGAAATTCGGCTGATTAGCCGGCGGATGATCCATCCGTTCTGTGTCCTCATTAATTCCTCCGCGATCTCTGTGGTTTTTTTTAACACAGAGGACAAGAGATAAAACAGAGGGCACAAAAAGGCACTTAACGGATCATGGGCAAAGTATTGCAGGAATTTCGAACTTTCTAATGTTCATAACCTATGGCATTCAAATCCCTGGCTCATTTTGTCCGGTCGCTCGAGGAAAACCGGGAGCTCCTGCGGATCAGCGGGTTTGTCTCGCCCCGGCTCGAGATCACCGAAATTGCCGACCGTATGGTGAAAAACGGGGGCAAAGCCCTGCTTTTTGAAAACACTGGCACCGATTTCCCCCTCCTCATCAACATGTTCGCCTCCGACCGCAGGATATGCATGGCCCTGGGTGTGAACAGCCTGGATGATATTGAACGTGACATTGCCAGCCTCCTGAAGGAGTTCCTCGGTCCTAAGAAGGGTTTCATGGAGAAGTTGATGATACTGCCTTCACTTAAGGAGGTGGTTTCATGGATGCCGAAATCATCGAACCACAGGGGTGCATGCCAGGAGGTGGTGATGGAAAAACCCGATCTCAGCCGGTTGCCGGTCCCAACCTGCTGGCCGTTCGACGGTGGTCCCTTCATCACCCTGCCGGGTGTTCACACCAAAGACCCCGACTCCGGGGTGAGGAACCTTGGCATGTACCGCATGCAGGTCTTTTCGCCCGACATGACCGGGATGCACTGGCACCTCCATAAAGGTTCGGCGAGCCATTTCAACCGTTACAAGGAGTTGGGCGCAAGGATGCCGGTAACCGTTACGCTGGGAGGCGATCCCGTGTATACCTATGCCGCAACTGCCCCATTGCCCGAAAACCTGGACGAATACCTCCTTGCCGGTTTCCTCAGGAAGAAAAAGGTCACCCTGGTTCGGTGCCTGACCAACGACCTGGAGGTTCCCGCAGATGTGGATTTTGTCATCGAAGGATATGTCGATCCTGGCGAGGAGCTGATCCTCGAAGGCCCCTTTGGCGACCATACCGGTTTTTATTCCCTGGCCGATTATTTCCCCAGGTTCCATGTCACCTGCATCTCCCATCGCAAAAACGCCATCTTCCCGGCGACCATCGTCGGGATCCCCCCGCAGGAGGACGGCTGGATCGGGAAGGCCACCGAGCGTATTTTCCTGATGCCCATCAAAATGACCGTAACCCCCGAGGTGACCAATATGCACATGCCGGTTGAAGGGGTGTTTCACAACATCACCCTCGTCAGTATTAAAAAACATTACCCGGGGCAGGCCCTGAAAGTCATGAACGCACTGTGGGGTGCGGGGCAGATGATGTTCAACAAGATCATGGCCGTAACTGATGCTACGGTGGTACTCACCGATTACCTGGAACTGGCGCGCGTGATTTCTGAAAAGGTTGATCCGCTTACGGACCTTCACCTCCTGCGCGGACCGGTCGATATCCTCGATCATTCAAGTTCACGCTATGCCTATGGCAGCAAGCTGGGGATAGACGCCACCACGAAACTGCCGCAGGAATCGGATGGCAGGGATCCGGGTGCTTCTAAGACAGGACCAACCGTAAAACCCGGTCTTACGGATGCCTTCCCGGGGGTTACCGTGATCAGGAAGGACCTGTTTGACCAGGGGGTTTCACTGTTGATGGTGACCTTAAAAAAAACAGAAAAGAACCAGGTTTCCGGCCTGGCAGCCCGTTTATTACTGGATGAGTGGGTGAAGGATGTGAAGTTTCTTCTTTTCCTGGATGACATATTGGATCTGGATGTATTGCCTGAGGTTGTGTGGATCGCCTCAAACAACATCGATCCCCTGCGCGATTGTTTCTTCGTCGACCGTGTAGCCGGTCAGAAATTCAACACTTTGTGCATCGATGCCACCCGGAAGACCAGGGACCTGGATAATTTCCAGCGGGCATGGCCCAATGTGATCATAATGGATGAGCCTACCATCAAGGCAGTTGACGAAAAATGGCAGGATCTTGGACTTGGCCCCTTTATCGCCTCCCCGTCCAATAAATTCAAACCGCTGGTTATCAGTTCCGGAGCAGTTTCCAGCGAGGATTTTTAGAGAGTTATTACAATTTATTTTGTACTTTTGACGGTTAAGTTTCCGGATGGTCCGGGCAGGGAGGAACCCCTGCTTTTCAAGTTGGGTTCAACCTTAGCTTCCATCAAAGGAATGACTGTGCCGGAAACCTGGACATGTTTAACCAACCCAGCGAAAAATGAAGCATATCAGATACTATTTCCTCATATTCATCTCCCTGTTGTTCACCCCGTATGTGACCGACGCGCAATTTTCGGTTGTCAGGGGAAAGATCACGGATGAGAAAACATCCGACCCGCTGCCCTATGTCAACATTGGCATCAGGGGACAGGCGACCGGTACTTTTTCCGATAGCAACGGGTCGTACCATCTTGAACTCCAAAAGGGCGACTATGATCTTTTCATCTCTTCCGTAGGGTATGAAAAACTTGAAAAGCATATTCATGTCGACGGACGAAAAAACTACAATCTTGATCTGAACCTTACCAACAGTTCGCAGGAACTGAATACCGTTGTGGTATCCGCCTCCAAATATTCACAGAAGATACAGGAGTCGATCTCTTCCATCGAGGTTTTGAAGGCAAGAAGCATCGAGGTAGGCAACCTGCCGAGTGCCGATAAGGTTGTCGACAAAATGCCGGGCGTAACGATCGTGAACAACGAACCGCAGATTCGTGCCGGAAGCGGATTCAGTTCGGGACTTGGTTCGCGGGTCATGGTGATGGTTGACGAAATCCCCCTGTTGCGCGGCGATGCCGGCCGCCCGGACTGGGCGCTCCTCCCGATTGATGATGTCGACCAGATCGAGGTTGTCAAAGGGGCCTCTTCAGTGGTCTTTGGCTCTTCTGCCATCAACGGGGCCATCAATGTCAGAACGGCCTGGCCGAAGGATGAACCAGCCACCAAACTGACCACTTTCTGGGGAATGTACAGCAAGCCCGACCGCAGCTATGCCACACCATGGTCGGGTGTAAATCCCATGACTTACGGTATAACACTGACCCATTCGCAGAAGTTCGACAACATCGATATGGCAGGCGGGATCAGCTATTATAAGGACCAGGGGTATATCGGGGGCACACCCGAGAGCAAAAAAGTACCGGATACCATATACAATGCCGGGCAGTTCAACAACCGGGTCAAATTTTATTTCAATACCAGGGTCCGGTCAAAAAAGGTTGAAGGGCTTACCTACGGATTGAACGGCAACTTCATGTTCCAGCAATACGCCGAGGCCTATTTCTGGAGTGATGCCGATACAAACCTGTACCGGGCTTATGCCGGATCTTTGTCCCGGTTCAAATCATTTACTTTTTATGTGGACCCGTTCATCAAATATTATGCGAAAAACGGGGACGCCCATTCGTTCAAAAACCGTGTCTATTATCTTAACTCCGACGGACTGTACAACCAGACTGCCCTGAGCGTCACCGTTTACGACGAATATCAGTATACGCACAAGTTTAAAAAAATCAGCGACCTGATGCTTGTGGCCGGCGTTATGAATAACTATTCATATGCATTCGGAAAAGTGTTTTCGGGAAAATTGTCCCCAACGGGAACCCCGACCACAGGTGAAAACGGAACCTTTACCGCCGAAAACTTCGCGGTTTATGCACAACTTGAGAAAAAGTTTTTTAAAAGGTTATCTCTCCTGGTGGGCGGCCGTTATGAATATTATCACCTGGTCGATCTTACCGAAAGCAAACCTATCTTTCGGGCAGGACTCAACCTCCAGGCGGCAAAATCAAGTTACATCAGGTTGTCGGTCGGACAGGGCTACCGTGTTCCAAGCATCGGGGAGCGTTACATCACCACTACCTCGGGGAACTTCGGATTTTATCCGAATCCCAAGCTGGGACCCGAAGCCAGTCTTTCCTATGAACTTGGCTTTAAGCAGTTGTTCAAGGTCGGAAAATTTGCCGGCATGTTTGATATAGCCGGATTTTATGAACATTATGACAATTATGTTGAATTCAATTTTGGCTACTGGGGACTGGATACCCATGATGCCAAGAAGAACGCCGGGTTTAAGTTTTTCAATACGGGCCCGGCCAGGATTTATGGCATTGACGCCTCTCTGGCAGGTGAAGGGGATATTGCCAGGCATCTGAACCTGGCGGTGATGGTGGGTTATACCTATTCAATCCCGCAGTCATTGAACCCGAATTATGTCTTTTACGTGAATCCGCAGCAGGTCAATCATTCGCTCACCTACCTGAATACCTCCTCCGACACGTCGGGTCACATTCTCAAGTACCGGGTTCAAAGTACCCTGAAGGCCGATGCCCAGGTTACCTGGAAAAGGTTTTCAACCGGGTTGGGCGGACGTTTCTATGGTTTCATGAAGAACATCGACCAGTTTTTTTACGATGCGCTTGATAATACCGGCATCAAGAAATACAGGGAGGAACACAGCAAAGGAACCTTCATTGTTGACTACCGTATCAGCTATGCTCTTAAAAGTTTTAACTTTTCGGTGATTGTAAATAATCTTATGAATACCGAATTTTCCCTGAGGCCCCTTACCATTGAGCCCCCGCGGATGACGCAGTTGCAGGTGATCTACAAGATCTGAAACAACTTTTTATTTTGAACCCAAAGGAAATAACTTCATATCTATATCTAAAACTAAAAAATGAATTCTATGAAAAAACTGATTACGGTTGTATTACTCGTGTTCGCTATAAATGCCGCCTACACACAGACAAACGTCCCGAACGGGGATTTTGAGAACTGGCACAATATTGTTGTAAATGCCCAGCTCAATTACGATGAAATCGGCACCTCCAATTTAGATAGCTGGATGGGAACACTGAATTCACTTGCCAGTCTGCCGTTTACGATGGGAGGCCCGGGCCCTGTTACTGTTTTCAAGTCCACCGATAAACACTCGGGCACTTATGCGGCAAAAGCAGTTTCTGCGAATTTCCCCCTGGGCGTTTCAACGATTTTCATTCCGGGCATGATCGGAACGGCAGTAATGGAAACTGCAGGGGTAAGGGCATTACTCGGAAAACCTTGTCCTGATTGCAAACCATTGCATTTCAAAGGTTATTACAAGTTCCAGCCGGTGAACAACGATTCCTGTGCCATGGTGCTCCTCCTGTCAAAATGGAATACCTCAGCAAAAAAACGTGACACCATCGGTTTCGGGAAAATGGTTCAGCATGCTGCTGTAACTGAATACACACAGTTTGATGTGCCTATTACCTATACAGGCACCGCCAAGATCGATACCATGACCCTCCTGGTCGTTTCCAGCGCCGGTTTCAATGTGATCAATTTCATGGGCAGCATCGGCCAGGTCGGCAATACGATGTATGTGGACGACCTTAGCCTTGACTACCCTGCGGGGATTCAACAAATCCTTGGACAGGAAGTTGCCGTGAACCTTTACCCAAACCCTTCCTCAGGTGTGATGAATGTTGAACTGAGCAAAGAGGTAAAAAACGGCACGTTCGATGTATACACGGCAGCCGGAAAAATTGCCGGATCATACCGCGTGTCGCAGCTTAAAAATACAATCCTGCTTGACAACCTGGCCAGCGGCGTTTACTACTACCGTTTAATGGATGGCAACCAGTTGCTGAATACCGGAGGTTCCTTCGTAATCAATAAATAACATAAAAAATATCTGCACTTATGATTGAAGTAAAAACCTCTCAGATGGCCATGGACCTCGAAGATAAATACGGGGCTCATAACTATCATCCGTTGCCTGTTGTGCTTGCCCGCGCAAAGGGTGTCTTTATGTGGGACGTGGAAGGAAAACAGTATTTTGATTTTTTATCGGCCTATTCGGCTGTGAACCAAGGCCATTGCCACCCGAAAATCGTTGGCGCCCTCATTGAGCAGGCGCAGACGCTTGAACTCACTTCCCGTGCATTTTACAACAATGTTCTGGGTGTTTATGAAAAATTCATTACCGAATATTTTGGTTACCAGCGTGTTCTGCCGATGAACTCGGGTGCCGAAGGCGATGAAACCGCGCTGAAACTGACCCGTAAATGGGGCTACAAGGTAAAGGGCATTCCCGAAGACAAGGCCAAGATCATCTGCTGCCGCGACAATTTCCATGGTCGTACGATAACGGTGATCTCCATGTCGAACGATCCGGACGCCCGCAAGGATTTCGGACCCTTCACCCCCGGATTTGAATCCATCCCCTACAACGATCTCGATGAACTTGCGAAAGCGCTTGAAGATCCCAATGTGGCTGGTTTCCTCGTGGAACCGATCCAGGGTGAAGCAGGTGTTTTCGTTCCTGATGAAGGCTACCTGAAAAAGGCATACGACCTTTGTAAATCGAAGAATGTGCTGTTCATCGCCGATGAGGTGCAGACTGGCATCGCCCGCACGGGCCGCCTGCTTGCCTGCGACTGGGAAGGGTTCAAACCCGACGTGCTGATCCTCGGAAAGGCGCTCTCGGGAGGCGTATATCCTATTTCGGCGGTTCTGGCCGACGATGATATTATGCTTTGCATCCACCCGGGTGAACATGGATCGACTTTTGGCGGCAACCCGGTTGCGGCGAAGGTTGCCATGGCGGCACTGGAGGTGGTACGCGACGAGAAACTGGCCGAAAATGCCCAGAACATGGGTGAGATCTTCAGGTCGGAACTCCGCAAAATCAACTCACCCTACATCGAACTGGTGCGCGGAAAAGGATTGCTGAATGCCATCGTGATCAAACCATTCAATGGTAAAAGCGCCTGGGATGTTTGCCTGAAAATGCGCGACAACGGCCTGCTGGCAAAGCCAACCCATGACCATATCATCCGTTTTGCACCTCCCCTGGTGATCACCGAGGAGCAGATCCACCAAGCCGTGGAGATTATCCGCCGGTCGATCAAGGAACTGGAATAGGTGACGAGTGACGAGTGACGAATGACGAGCTATGGTTGCCGTCATTCGTCACTCGTCATTTAATTTTGTCCTGCAAACTGCAGTTCACTCAGGTTCCGGTACAGGCCGTCTTCCACCTTTAACAGTTGTTCATGGGTCCCCTGTTCAACGATGCTGCCATTGTTGAGGACGAGGATATGATCGGCCTGGCGGATGGTTGACAGGCGATGGGCAATGACGATGGAAGTTCGTCCCTTCATCAGCTTTTCTAGTGCATCCTGCACCAGTCGCTCCGATTCCGAATCGAGCGAGGAGGTGGCCTCGTCGAGGATGAGGATCCTGGGGTTCTTCAATACCGCCCTTGCGATGGCGATCCGCTGGCGTTGACCACCCGAAAGCTGCGTTCCCCGCTCTCCGACCAGGGTGTCCAGCCCTTCGGGGAACTGGCAGATGAAATCCCAGGCATTGGCCTTTCGTGCAGCATCCTCGATCATCTCCGCTGTGGCGCCCGGTTTCCCGTAAGCGATGTTTTCGCGCACCGATCCGCCGAATAGGAAGATGTCCTGGGGCACGATCGCCATCTGGCTGCGCAGAGAGGTCATGGTCAGGCTTTTATTATTCCGTTCATCAAACAGGATGCGGCCTGATACCGGGTCGTAAAGCCGCAGGAGCAGGGAGACGAAGGTCGATTTTCCTGCGCCGCTGGGTCCTACGAGTGCAACCAGCATGTCGGGATGAATGGTCACGCTGATGTTTGTGAGCACCTGCATTTCCGGCCTTGAAGGATAATGGAAGCTGACATCGTCGAATCGAATGCCGCCAAGGAGTATCTGGCCTGGTTCCGGTTCAGCGGGTGGTCCGACCGGTTCAACGGCCTCATCAAAGATCTCGAGCAGGTCCTCCGTAGCCCCGATGAATTTCTGTACCCGCGCGAATACATCGGCCATTCCCCCGATGGTTCCGCCGATGAACATGGAGTAAATGACGAATGAAAACAGCTGCCCTGTTGCGAGTTCTCCGGTGGTAAGCATCGCCGCCCCGCGCCAGATCACGGCGACCATGGCTCCGAAAAGCCCGAGAATGGTAAACGAAGAAAAGGCGCCGCGCAGTTTCCCGTTTTTAATGCCGGTGTGGGCTATGTCGAGGGTTTTGGTGCGGTAACGCGCCATTTCAAAAAACTCGTTCGTAAAGGCCTTCACGCTCTGGATTCCCTGCAGGGTCTCCTCCACGATGGTATTCGAATCGGCCACCTGCGACTGCGCCTCCTTGCTTAATTTGCGGATGTAGCGCCCGAAAAAGACCACAAGGATCATGATCACCGGCACGATGGCCAGCATGAAAAGGGTTAATTTGAAGGATGTGATCATCAGCAGGGTAATCCCGCCGATGATGATGATGAGCTGCCTGAGAAATTCGGCGAGGGTGCTGGTGAGGGCGTCCTGGAGCAGGGTGATGTCGGAGGAGAGGCGGCTGTTGAGTTCCCCCACCCTGCGCTGCTGGAAGAACTTCATGGGCAGGCGGATAAGGTGGTTGAAGGTGCTTTGCCGCAGGTCGGCGAGGGTTTTTTCGGCGACATGCACAAACAGGTAAATCCGGAAATAGGAAAAAAACGACTGGGCCACCAGCACCGCCACCAGGATCAGGGCGATCCGGTTGATTTCCTGTGCCAGTTTGCCCTGGTTCCCAAGGTCGACCAGTTGCCCGAGCAGTTTTGGAAACGCCAGGCTGGCGCTGCTCGAACCAAGCAGGAACAGCAGGCCAAGGGCATATTCATATTTATAGGGCTTTATATAGCTGTATAGCCTGAAGAGCTTGCGCAGTCCTGGCAGGGTGATTTTTTGTTTTGGTACTTCCATGTATCTCTGGTCAGGTATTTCACTGGAAAACTCAAAATCACCGACATTGTTGTACAGGGCATGCCACCGGTAACGGAAAAAAAAACAGGGTGCCGGGTACAGTTCATAAGGGGAAGGGCTGGCATAACTGCGATGGAAATGTTACATTTGTTGAAAATTGCCGTGCATGACTGAACATTTATCCGTTGACATCCGCTCCGAGATCGGCGAGCTGGAATCGGTGATCATCCATTCACCGGGGGCTGAAGTGGAAAACATGACTCCTGAAAATGCTGAGCGTGCCCTTTACAGCGATATCCTGAACCTGAACATCGGTTTGTCGGAATACAGCCAGCTGAAGGGCGTCCTGGAGAAGGTAGCCCATACCTGCGAAGTGGGTGACCTCCTGAAAACCGTGGTTGAACAGCCCGGGGCAAGGATGGAACTGGTGCGTAATATCTGCCGGAATGAAAACCGGGAGCACATCGAATCTTTCCTGCTTGACCTGCCCGCAGCCGATCTCTCAACCGTTCTGATCGAAGGGGTTCTCATGGAAAAGGATAACCTGACCAAATTCCTGAGCAAGGGACGCTATGAACTGATGCCGCTTCATAATTTCTTTTTCATGCGCGATCCGGCAGTTTGCCTTTCCAACAAGGTGCTCATTTCAAAAATGGCCAGTGTTGTGCGCGAGCGCGAATCGATCATTATGGAGGGGATTTTCAGGTACCATCCCGATTTTGGTGTAGAGACCATCAACCCGGTGCACTGGCCGCAGATTCCGGGGGTCACCATCGAGGGAGGTGATGTGATTGTTGCCAGGGAGGACGTGCTCCTGGTGGGTACCGGCACCAGGACCACCTCGCAGGGGATCGATTTCCTGATCGAATGGTACAAACGGGAGAAACTGTCAAAACACATCCTGGTCCAGGAGCTTCCTTTCAAACCCGAGTCTTTCATCCACCTCGACATGGTCTTTACCCTTCTCGACCTCGACAAGTGTATGGTATATGAGCCGGTCATCCTGAAAACCAATAAATTGCAAACCGTGCATATCATCATTGAAAATGGCAGGGTTGTTTCAATTCTCAATGAAGCCAACCTCCCGGCGGCACTGAACAAGCTTGGCTTCGACCTTGAACCTGTTATTTGCGGGGGGACCGAGGATGCCTGGACCCAGCAGCGTGAACAATGGCACTCAGGCGCCAATTTCTTTGCCATAGCCCCCGGGAAGGTCATGGGCTATGCGAGGAACACCTACACCCTCGACGAACTCTCACGTCATGGCTTCGAGATCATCAAGGCGAAATCGGTCATCAAGGGACACACGGATATCCATGAATATAAAAAATGTGTCATTGCCATTGAAGGAAGCGAATTGGCACGGGGAGGCGGGGGAGCCCGCTGCATGACGATGCCGGTGAAACGAAAGGGGCTTTAAGATTATTTCCGTTTCAGTGGTAAAAGTTCCGGATGACTTGAAAAACTTTTTTTTCGATGGATTTGAATGCAAGCATATGAATAGTATCTCCCGATCCGTTTCCATCATGATCCTGGTTGCTGCCATTTGCTTTCCGTGCATCATTGCTGAGGGACAAAACCGGTACACCCCTTATGACGACTGCCCAGACCTGGTGAAGAGTTACAAGCCCGCCTTCAGCAATTCATTCCCCGGATGGGCAAAGATGTTATATGAACCTGTGATCAACTTCACTGATATCAACCAGGCTTATACCTCCTGGATGGCCATCCATCCTGATGAGGAAAGTGCCATCAACCGCTATTTCCTCATGTGGCGCCGCGCTGTCGGACCTTATGCCCTTGCCGATGGTACAATACAAATGCCCGACCTTAAACAATTTTATTCAAACCAGCATGCCGGCTGGCTGCTTGCAGGCGTTGATCATCATCCAACCTTAACGGGAGGCTCCGACTGGAGTTTCCTCGGCCCGAAGGAAACATACTGGCTGAATGAATCGGGTACTCCCACACCCCCGGGTTCCTGTCCCTGGCAGGCCAACGTCTATTCCTTCGGCGTGGCTGCTTCCGACAACAATGTCATCTATTGCGGAACCGAAACAGGGTATGTTAACAAAACCCTCAACAAAGGGATCAACTGGCAACTGATGGGGAGGAATTATCCTTTCGGAGGCGGTGTAACAGCCATGGCGGTGCACCCCACAGATCCCGACATCGCATACGTGGCCGCAGGAAACCAGGTCCATAAAACCACCGATGGCGGCATCACATGGGCCCCTTTGCTTCCGGTCACGAACCTTTTTTATGCCGACCGGGTGAGGATTGACCCCCAAAACCCGTTGAAACTTCTTGCTGCGTCGGGCAACGGGGCCTATGTCAGCACCGATGGCGGAATTTTCTGGACAAAGAAATGGCCCGCAGCGGTTTACGACATCCAGTTCAAGCCCGGCGATGATTCGCAAGTATCCGCGCTCACGGTTTCAGGGGGGAAATTTTCCCTTGTCACTTCTGCCGATGGGGGGCAGTCCTTCCAGGTGCAAAACACTTTCCCGAACAACATCACCGAATCCAGCGGCGGGCTGCTCGCCTGTTCTTCAGCAAGTCCTGATGTGCTCATGGCCATCCTGCTTGCCGCGAACAATACACCCTACCTGTTAAAAGGAACGCGGTCGGGCACCACCTGGAGCTGGGTGCTCCAGGCAACCGGTGGAACCCCTGCATTTCCAATGGACAACGGCCAGGGCTATTTCGACCTTGCCTTCGACATCTCCCCGGTGAACCCGAACATCATCCTTGTCGGCACAACGACACTTTACAAATCGCTGAATGGTGGGACGACCTTTACGGCAGTGGGTGGTTATGCGGGGAATTTCAACATTCACCCTGACATCCAGGATATTAAGATGCTTCCCTCGGGCGAGACCTGGGTTTCGACCGACGGGGGCATGAATCTCACCACCGATAATTTTGGTAATGCCACCAACTATTTTGTCAGGGTGAACGGGCTCACCGGTTCCGACATGTGGGGATTCGACCAGGGCTGGAACGAGGACATCGTGGTCGGCGGAAGGTACCACAATGGCAATACCGCCATTGCCGGGTTCTACCAGCCGAAGGCCCTGCGTATGGGCGGCGCCGAGTCGCCGACCGGCTGGGTGCTCCAGGGCCGGAGCCGCCACGTGGCTTTTGATGACCTGGGGAACGGATGGATCCTTCCTCAAACTGCAGAAGGAGAGCCGGAAGGCCGTTTTATCTTCAGCAAATATCCCAACATGGATGAGTATGGCGGCAGAAGAAGCAACCTCGTGCACCACCCCAACTACTACGGGACCCTATACCTGGGCGAAGGCAATGGATTCTGGAAAAGCAGTGACATGGGAGTTTCATGGGACCTCCTGTACAACTTCCCGGCCAGGGTCCGGTACTTGCAGGTCAGTTATAAAAATCCGCTCGTAATTTATGCTGACATCGTGGGCGGAGGATTGTGCCGGAGTGCCGACGGGGGAGTGACATGGGAACTGAAACCAACCCTGACCAATGCTCCCTACGGCAATTCAAACTGGAAGGGGAAGCTGTTTTTTGTGATCTCACCCTTTGATGAAAATGTTATCTATGCCTGCCTCCAGAACGGAACCTGGTCGGCCGACCTTGGAAAGGTGTTCCGGTCAACCGATGGGGGCGATACCTGGAGCGACTGGACGGGCAGCCTTTCGGAATACATGAAATGCATGGTCATTCAGCCGTCCGCCGGCCAGCAGGACCTGGTTTACCTATTCACCGACGCGACAGGCGGCAAATCAGCCGGCGTCTATTACCGGACGGCCGGGATGTCAGATTGGGCCTTGTTCGGCAACAATTATCCCGCAGGGATGATGGTGAACATGGCACTGCCCTTTTTCAGGGACGGCAAACTGCGCGCAGGGGGCAACGGGGGAGTGTGGGAATCGCCACTTGCTGATACGACCTTCCTCCCGATCGTCAACCCCTGGATTGAAAAACCGCATTACGATTGCATGTCCGACACCCTTTATTTCGATGATCATTCCATCCTCGAACATGCAGGCACTACCTGGCATTGGAACATTTCGCCGCAGCCTTCATGGATTGATAACCCCGGCATCCGCAATCCCCGCGTCGTCCTGGGGAGCCCCGGATCGTACGATGTGAGCCTGTCCGTAACCAGGAACGGGCAGAGTTATACCAAAAGCATCCAGGGAATGGTTACCACTTCCACCTGCCCTTCAATTTATGACTGCAACAATCCAGCAGAAATTTCAAAAAGCGGCTGGTCGCTGGTTTATGTTGACAGCCAGGAGACCAACTATCCCGGACTTGCGACCATGAGTTTCGACAACGACCCTTCCACGATCTGGCACACCCGCTGGAGCACCGGCAGCGATCCCTATCCGCATGAAATCCGGGTGGACCTGGGCGACCGGTATAAAATCAGCAGGTTCACCTATCTTACAAGACAGGATGGTGAAAACGGGCGGATCAGCAACTATGAACTTTATCTTAGCGCCGATACGGCGACCTGGGGCCTGCCGGTCAAGACCGGACAATTTGTCAATACCTCGGCCCCGCAAACAATTGTCATGGACACGGTGAAAACCGCAAGGTATTTTCGCCTGCGGGCATTGTCAGAAGTGAACGGCAACGCCTGGGCCTCTGCAGCGGAATTCAGCGTGACCGGTTGTGTGGACTGGCCCGCGGGGACCGGGAGGGATCAATTCACCGGCAACCTGAAGGTCTTCCCGGTGCCGACAAACGGCATCGTTGAGGTTTCCCTGCCTTCGGGAGATAAATTCGGTTACCAGGTTATATCTTCTGCAGGCAGGATTGCATGCGAAGGAAAAACCGGCATTGGCAGGGATAAATGGCTGTTCGATCTGGGCAGCAATGTTGCCGGTGTCTATCTCATCAGGTTGACAGATGAACATGGCATATCCTGGAATATTAAAGTCATAAAACATTAAGTAATAAATACAGCAAAGTCAAACAAATTAACAGAAACGAAAATGGAACAAAAGCAAAATATCACAACACCCGGAAAGGTCGTACTCATCACCGGGGCCTCTTCGGGTTTTGGAAAGAGTTGCGCGGAATACCTGGGCAACAGCGGGTACAAGGTGTATGGCACCAGCCGAAGGCCCGGAAACGGCATGGTTGCATGCGAAATGATCATCATGGATGTGGATGACGACCTCTCCGTTAAACAGGGAATCCGGACCGTCATGGATAAGGAGGGTCGTATTGATGTCGTGATCAACAATGCCGGCTTCGGCATTGCAGGCTCGGTGGAGGATACCTCGATGGAGGAGATGAAGGCACAGTTCGAGACGAACTATTTCGGCGTTTTCAGGGTCTGCCGAGAGGTTCTGCCCATCATGAGAAAGCAGAAATCGGGTTACATCATCAATATCGGTTCTATTGCCGGTTCGGTGGGAGTTCCTTTCCAGGGAGCCTACAGTGCAAGCAAATCGGCCGTGCAGAACCTAACCGAGGTGATGCGGATGGAGGTGAAGCCTTACGGCATTAAAGTCGCCCTCATCGACCCCGGCGATTTTAAGACCGGTTTTACCGGCAGCCGGATCAAAACAAAGGAATCCCGCTCGAACCCCGACTATGCCGACCGTTACCACAAAGCGCTGACGACCATGGAAAAGGAAGAGGAAAACGGCTGTGATCCGGCAAAACTTGCACAACTGGTCGCGAAGATCCTCCGCAAGTCCTCCCCGGGACTGCGGTATATGGTTGGCCCGGCGATGGAACAGGTTGCCGTACATCTCCGCAAATTCATCCCTTCAAAGTGGTTCGAAATGATCATCATGTCAAATTATAAAATCTGACGGAACGGTTGATTTTTTCTGCCGGTTTCCTTTGTTCTACCTTCATTTTGTTTTTTTCATATGACCCGACACATCATTGTTCCCATCCTGGGCTTGTTTCTCCTTTACACCATCCAGTCGTTAGCGTGCACCAACCTCATCGTGAGCAAGGGGGCCTCCGGGGACGGTTCAGTGTTCATCACCTATGCCGCCGATTCGCATACCCGTTACGGCGCCCTGGCTTTTTACCCGGCCGCCGATCACAAGCCAGGCGAAATGTGCGACCTGTACCATTATGAAAGCGGTAAGTTTCTTGGCAGCATCCCGGAGGAAAGCCATACCTATTCGGTGATCCAGTTCATGAACGAACACCAGGTCGCCATCGGAGAGACCACCTTCGGCGGGCTCGATTCGCTGAACCATCAGCCCGGCGCACTTCCCGATTACGGTTCTCTGATGCGCATCGGGCTCCAACGCTCAAAAACGGCGCGGGAACTGATAAAGGTGATTACAGAACTGGTGGAAAGATACGGGTATGCCTCGGCGGGTGAGTCCTTCTCAATATCCGATTCCCGCGAGGCATGGATCATGGAGATCATCGGCAAAGGGCGCTATGAAAAGGGGGCGGTGTGGATTGCCCGCAGGATCCCCGACGGTTATGTTTGCGGGCATGCCAACCAGGCACGGATCACGACATTTCCCTTTCAGAAGGTAAACAACTGGGAGAATGCAGCTCAAACGGTTTATCACTCACCCGACATCATCACCTTTGCCCGCAACCACGGATTTTACAAGGGTACGGATGCCGCGTTCAGTTTTTCAGATGTTTACAACCCGGTGAATTTCAGCGGGGCCCGATTCTGCGATGCCAGGATATGGTCATTCTTCAGGAAGGTCAGCAGGGCCGTCCGCGACAACCCTGATTTCACCGAATATGCCAGGGGCCACCTTTTCCGCCAGCCGCAATTTGCCGACGAAAGCCCGAATCCCAACCATTACGTCACCAACAGGCTTCCCCTCTGGGTTAAAACCGACTCGGCGGTCGATCTCCGGCGGGTGATGGACGCAATGCGCGACCATTTTGAAGATACACCCCTCGATATGCGGAATGACTTCGGTGCGGGCCCTTTTCATTTGCCATACCGCTGGAGACCGCTTGAATTCACCATCGACAGCATCGAATATTTTAATGAGCGTGCCATCGCTACGCAGCAAACCGGTTATAGTTTCGTGGCCCAGTCGCGCGACCGGCTGCCCGACCCGGTTGGCGGGATCTTCTGGTTCGGCGTGGATGATGCCGACGGCTGCGTATATGCCCCGATGTATTGTGGCATGACCGAAGTGCCAAAGGGATATGCGGTGGGAAATGGGTCGATGGTCACCTGGTCCGAAAATTCAGCTTTCTGGACTTTTAACCAGGTGAACAACTGGGTGTATACGCGATATGACCTTATTCACCCTGAAGTTGCGAAGTACCAGCATGAACTCGAGGCCGGGTTTTTGCGCGAAACCGCAGACCTGGATGCAAAATCTGCCGGCATGTACCGGGAAAGCCCTGCCCGGGCAACCGCGTATGTCACCGATTACAGCTGCCGCACCGGGAACCTCCTTGTAACCAAATGGAAAGAGTTCTATCAATATCTCTTCATGAAATACATGGATGGGAATGTCAAACAAACCAGGGATTTTGAAATCCTCGAAAACGGGGAGGGCAGGGGCGTTCCCAAAAAACCTTCTCAGCCCGGTTATGGCAAGGAGTGGGAGCGGAAAATCGCGACCGGTACCGGTAAAACCTTTCAGGTTCCTGCATCCAAATAATCGCTAAATTTGCAGACTTTTTTATATTCATCAAATCATTGTACCATTGACAAAAAGATCAACAGTTATTGTAGGATTGAGCGGGGGAGTTGATTCTTCGGTTGCAGCTTACCTGCTGAAGGAAGCGGGTTATAAAGTCATCGGCGTGACCATGGCCATCTGGGATGGTCAGTACAAATCGACCGGGAACCATGCCTGTTATGGATCCGATGAAGAGGAGGAGATTGGCGAAGCCCGTGAAGTTGCAGGAAAACTCGGTATCCCTTATCACGTTTTCAACTGTTCTGCCGAATATAAGCAGGCGGTTCTTGATTATTTCAAATCGGAATATCTTGCAGGAAGAACCCCGAACCCCTGCATCCAGTGCAACCAGCTCATCAAATTCGGTATGCTGCCCTCTATGGCCCGGAAGAGCGGCATTCAATTCGATTATTTCGCCACCGGCCATTATGCCAGGGTGGGGTTTGATGAAAAATACCAGCGGTATGTACTGAAAAAAGCATTCGATCTGAAAAAAGACCAGACCTATTTCATTCACCGCCTCTCACAGGACCAACTAAAGCAGGCGCTGATGCCGATAGGTACATACAACAAGCCTGAGATTAAGGAGCTTGCACGGAAAGTCGGGATTACCACCGTCGACCTGGAGGAGAGCCAGGATTTTTACAGCGGCGATTACAAGGATCTCCTTGAGGTTGAGGAGAAGCCGGGAAATATCGTCGATTCTAAAGGCAAAATACTCGGTCGTCACAAGGGAATATGGAATTATACGATCGGCCAGCGAAAAGGCCTTGGCATTGCCTATGCCGAACCGCTTTATGTGATCGGGCTGAACAGGGAGGAGAACACCGTGGTCGTCGGTGTGCGCGAAGAAACTTACAATGGCTCCTTTATCGTGTCCGACCTGAACTGGATCGCCCTTGAATCGCTCACAACGGCAATGGACTGCACGGCCAAGATCCGGTCGGCCCAGGCCGAACGCAATGCCAGGATCGAGCCCCTGGAAGGCGGCAAGGTCAGGGTGACCTTCTTTCATCCCAACGACGCCATAACCCCGGGGCAGTCGGCCGTGTTTTATGATGAAGAAGTGGTTCTCGGGGGCGGGATCATCGAATCGGTTACAAGTTAGTTTGGAAGAATTTCACAACAACATAATCAGCTGCAATATGAAAAAAATAGTCCTGGTTCTCCTCACGGGCCTGATCACGGTTGCCGGTTTCACCCAGAAGGCAAAAATAACGGCAAAGGATCTTCATCAGTATGTTCAGTTCCTTGCCTCAGATTCCTTGAAGGGTCGCAAACCGGGTACTGCCGAGATCAATGTTGCAGCCGGTTTTATACGCGATCATTTCAATGCCGACGGGCTTACACTGTTGGGCGACAATGGTTTCCAGTGGTTCGAGATCGTTACCGACGTCAACCTGACCGAAAAGAACACCCTGTCATTCCCTGGTTTTGAAGGAACTCTCCGGAAGAATTTCATCCCGCTCTCGTTTTCAGGGAGCGGAACAGTCACGGCCCCGGTCCTCTTCCTGGGTTATGGATTCGACCTGAACCTCGACAGTCTCAAGTGGAACGATTACCGCGGGATGGACACCCAGGGCAAATGGGTGATGATTTTCAGGGCCGATCCTGAACTTGATAACTCCGACAGCAAATTCATTCCCTTCAGCGATGTAAGGAGCAAGGTGCTTTCGGCAAAAGACCATGGAGCAGCCGGATTGCTGCTGGTTACCCCCAGGGGACAGGAAAAGGAGGATAAACTGATGCCGTTGTCGGTTGAAAATAACGAAGTTACAGCGGGGATCCCGGTTATCAACATCACCCGCGAGTTGGCCGACCAGTTGCTGAAAAGCAGCGGGAACTCCGTCGACAGCCTCGACAAATCCATCATCAGGAGCAAGACGCCCAAGAGTTTCGAAACTGGCGTCGTGGTTACCGCCGTGACCGATGTGGTCCAGAAAAGACAGAAAACGGCAAATGTCATGGCCCTGCTCGAGGGAAGCGATCCCCTGCTGAAAAATGAATACCTGGTGGTCGGAGGCCATTATGATCACCTAGGCTTTGGCGGGCCGGGTTCCGGTTCCCGTATGCCCGACACGGTTGCCATCCACAATGGCGCCGATGACAATGCCTCGGGTGCCGCTATGGTTATGGAACTGGCGAAACGCTTTGCCCCTGAAAAGGGGAAAACGAAGCGGAGCATTATTTTCGTGACCTTCAGCGCCGAAGAGATCGGCCTCATCGGATCAAAATATTTCGTGGACCATCCGCCGGTCGACCTAAAAAAGATCAAAACCATGTTCAATTTCGACATGGTTGGCAGGTACAACAAGGAGAAAAAGTCGATCTCACTGAGCGGCACCGGCACCTCCGCCGAAGCCGATTCTCTTTTAAAACCACTCGAAAAGAAACTGCCCTTTGGCGTGGTGCATTCTCCCGACGGTTACGGACCCTCGGACCATGCTTCGTTTTATTCCTCAAACATCCCCGTTTTCTATTTTAATACCGGTGTTCACATGGATTACCATACTCCATTCGATGATACCGACAAGCTCAATTTCAAAGCCGAAAAACAGATCGGCGATTTTGCAGCCGGACTCATCCTGGCAGTGGATGGCCTTCCCAAAGCGCTGACATTCAAAGAATCCGGAAAAAGGCAAAGCAACGGACGATCAGGCCGCCAGCTTAAGGTCACCCTCGGGGTCATGCCCGATTTTGCCGGGACCGAGAAAAAGGGTCTGCGTATCGACGGGGTTACCAAGGACGGCCCGGCTGACAAAGGCGGGATGAAGAAAAGCGATATCATTACAGGCATTAACGGGATGCCGGTCGGGGACATTTATGAATACATGACCCGTCTGAAGAAACTCAAACATGGGATGACCGTAAACGTTGAAATCATCCGTGACGGGAAAAACCAGGTCCTGGTCATCCAGCTATAACTTCATCTCTTAACCTGTTGCGATTTAACAAACCCCAATCGATCACCCTATGTCACTCTTTCTCCAGTCTTTTTTTACAGAAGCTTTCCTCCTGAAATTCGTTAAATTTTCCCTGGTTGGTTTTTCGGGCGTGTTTGTCGATTTCGGAACCACCTTCATCTGCAAGGAGGTCCTGAAGATTCAGAAATATGTCGCCAATACCTGCGGTTTCGCCCTTGCGGCGACCACAAACTACTTCATGAACCGTATCTGGACATTCCACAGCACGAATCCCAACATCATGATGGAGTTTACAAGGTTCTTCCTCATCGCCCTGATCGGGTTATGCATCAATCTGCTGATCATCTGGGCGATGACCGGGAAATTCAAGGTAAATTTTTATATTTCCAAACTCATTGCGACACTGGTGGTCACTCTTTGGAATTTTCTGATCAACGCCTACTATACTTTTGCCTGAGCTGACCGGTAATTCATGGCAGAAATGTCCGGGGTCAAAGCGTGAAAGGCTGTGGCCCGTCAGTCGTCGTCATCGTCGCCGCCATCATTTTCGTCGGCGTCGGTATTGTCCTTTTTCTCCGTTTTCGGTTTGACTTCTTTTGACTTTTCCTCCATTTTCGATACTGCTGCCGGGGGTGTCATCATCATGGCGGCAGGTTCGGGAGGCTGGGTTTTGGTCATCGAAGCGGGGATGACGATAATAAAGTTTGCCTTGCCGGCATCCGTTACCGAGATGGTATCCACATCGTCCTGTTCGATACAGGTGATGGTCAGTACCTTCAGTTGGAAGCTTGTCTTGCGGATCGCCTGGTTTACATACCAGGTCATTCCCTGGAAATTGTCGCTGTGATAGGAGCCATTGAAATGGAGCAGGGTTTTTTCGTTAAATGCGCCATTCTTCATGAGAAAATGCGCCATCGTGGCGTCTTTCATGGCCTGTGCCTTCCCGAGGTTCATGGTCATGTGCGCGGGCATCCCCCCACCGATGCTTTTAGCGATGTTTGCATAACATTCGAGCGTATCGATATATTTGATCGGCAGCGGAGCCATCATGCCCCTTTCCAGGGCATTGATACTGTCGAGGCCTTCGAAGCCGTTGAAATTCACGATGGCTGCATAACGCCGCGGGATGTTGGTTGCAACGAATTTCAACCCTTTGTCCCTGGCAAAATCAACAATCGGGGCGTAGTCGGTTTTGTAATTGGGCCATAGTTTGGCCTCCGCTTCAAAATCCTTTTTCCGGATCATTTTCGACATGTACTCATTCAGGAGCAACTGGTTGTCAACCTCGAACATTTCGGCGCCCAGCACCAGATTCTGACCTTTTTCTTCATAAAGATCCTTCGTCAGTTCAAGCTCAAGCCAGTGACAAACCGGGTTGTTATGGAGTTCGCCGAACAGGATGATATCCGACTTTCCGGCAGCCTTCAGCAGGTCGCCGTAGTCAACGTCATGTCCCTTTGCATTGTAAACCCGGTATGCAGGTTTGTCCCGTTTCATGGATAAAAACGGCAGAAGCAGTGAAATCAGGAGAAGGGTACGGATGATCTTCATCGGGAAGGTATTTTAATTAAAAATTAAAAATTACTAATTACTAATAGCAATCACTATTTCATCACTCGTCATTCGTCACTTTTTCGCCAGTTCCGCTTCATGAAAAGTCAATGGGAGCAGTGTCTTCATACCGTCGATCACATAGACTTTACCGCTGTGCCCGCCCAGGATGATGCGAATCTTGTTTCCGTATTTCATTTCGTATTCAACAATGGCCTGCCTGCACATGCCGCAGGGCGGAACAGGCTCTGATACCTCGAATGTGTCGGCCATAGCGGTGATGGCAAGTGCCGCAACGGGAACACCCGGGCAATTGGATGCCGCGGCAAAAACAGCAACCCGCTCCGCGCACAAGCCCGCGGGGAAGGCCATGTTTTCCTGGTTGCTGCCGGTAAATACCGATCCGTCGGCAAGTTTTACGGCTGCTCCCACGTGATACCGCGAGTAAGGGGCGTGTGAAGATGAAACAGCCATGCCTGCCAGTGCCAGCAATTCCCGGTCGGGGGAGGCCAGTTCGGAAGCAGAAGAATAAACCTGGTATGCAAAGGAATGGGTAACAGTATTCATAGGCACTTGTTAATCAACGGTATTGTCATCGTCGTCTTCAGACTTTACCGGGATTTCCGGTTTAGGCTGCACATATTTCCCTGAAAGAATGGCTGCATACTTGTCCCTGTCGTTCAGGGTTGAAATGGCGTCGGCCAGTTCCGGGTCATGTTTGAGGGTAGCTTCGATCTTGCCTTTCTGGTAGTAATAGCGCGTAACGATCTCCATCTTCAGCAGTTCCCTGATCTGGCCGTTGTATTTCCTTAAGTCCTCCAGCTTGTCTTTCTCCATGCGGGTTTTCAGGTGCCCATATTCCTCTGTAATGGCATCGAAATAGTTTTCCTTCAGGGCTTCGCTTTTGAGTTGTTCCAGTGCACGTTCGCTTTTGGTGGTGTAAGTGTAGTCCTTGCCTTTGATAAACGCAAGAAAATTGTTGAATATCGTATCGTCGATCTCGAAAGTACCGGCAGCGGGGATGGTTGTATGCTCACGGGCAAACCGGGTGGCAAAATCAAAAATCAGGTACTTCCCGTAAAGTGCCAGTGAAATGTTGCTGTAACTGCGCGGTTTCGCCATAACGTCGGGATTCAATCCCGCCCCGTCGTAAACAGTACGACCGCTCTTTGTTTTGAATGCCCGGATCAGGGAATCGGGGATCTTGCCAAAGGATCCGTCTTTCTTTTTGTGGGCGTAGTCAATTGCCTGGATGCAGCGACCGCTCGGTATGTAATATTTCGCCACGGTGATCTTCATCTGCGCGTTGTAAGACAGGGGGACCACGTTCTGCACCAGTCCCTTGCCGAAGGTGCGCTGCCCGATGATCACACCACGGTCAAGATCCTGCATCGACCCGGCAAGGATCTCGCTGGCCGATGCGCTCGAACGGTCGACCAGGACGACCAGGGGCATGTTCAGGTCGACCGGGGGATTCATGGTGAGGTGGGTATGGTTTTTATCGGCCATCTTACCCTTCGTGCTCACGATTTCCTGCCCGCGTTCAACAAAAAGGTTGGCGATGTCAACGGCTTCATTCAGCAATCCTCCGCCGTTCCCACGAAGGTCAATGATGATTCCCTTCAGGTCGTTTCCCTCCTTCAGCTTGACAAAGGCCTGCCGCATCTCCTTGGCGGCATTCTGGGTGAAACCTGTCAGTTTGATATAACCGGTATGCTGGTCGACCATGCCGTAGTATGGGATGTTGTCGATCTTAATGATTTCGCGCGTTATCGTCTTTTCAATGGGTGCACTCTCCCCGTCGCGCTGGATCACCAGGTGCACGGTTGTGCCTGCCTGCCCCTTCAGAAAGGAACTGACATCTTCGTAGGATTTCCCTTTAACCTGTTTTCCATTGACCTCCAGGATTTTGTCTCCTGCCTTCAGCCCCGATTTCTGGGCCGGCGAACCTTCATAGGGTTCCGATATCACCACGAAATCTGCCTGCTGGTGGATCAGTGACCCGATCCCGCCATATTGTCCGGTGGTGATAAACTTATAATCCTCCACCTGCGATTCAGGGATGAAGTTGGTGTAGGGGTCCAGCGACTCGAGCATGGCATCGATTCCCTTCTGGGTCAGTTCCCCCGGGTTGATCTCATCCACGTAATCCTGGTTCAGTTCCTTGATCAGGTTTGAATAAATGTCAAGGTTTTTCATGATCTCAAACCCCTGCTGGTTGGGCGACTGGGCCTCAACGCGCACCCCGCTGCAAACTGAAAAATATATCAATAATATGTATCCTGCAAAATATTTCATCTTCTCTTCAAAATTAACTTGTTAAAAACTTGTCATACAGGCACATGCCTTCCAAACACAATATTCCGGCAATCCCTCTTTTCCCTATTTTGCTATTTCGCTATTTCGCTATTTCGCTATTTTGTCATGGCACCGGGTCAAACCCGCTTCCTCCCCAGGGATGGCACCTGCCGATCCGTTTCAGTGTCAGCCAGCCGCCCCTGAACGGGCCGTGCCTGCGGATGGCTTCAATGCCATAGGCAGAACAACTCGGGGTATAGCGGCACGAAGGCAGCAGGTATGGTGAAAGCACACCCTGGTAAAAACGGATCAGTAAAATGAAAAAACTACCGAGCAACCTTTTCATTTTCCTCTGATAAACGCTGTAAAATTAGTATTATTTTTTCCCGTATATGCTCGTAGGGAACTATTTCTTTGGAAGTGTAGGTGATACAGGCGGCAAGGTGCTGGCCGGAGGCTTCCAGGGGAGCATAAACGATCTCCTTGTTCAGCCGGTAAGCCTCCTTCATCCTCCTCCTGATGAGGTTGCGATCGACGGCCCTGTGAAAGTTGTATTTCGGAACGCTCATCATTACCTGCACCGGGACCGGGCTCCCGGGCGTAATCCGGATCCATGTGACACGGAACGGGCGGAGGTAGAATACCGACCCCCCGGCAAACAGTTTGCTGATCAGCTGATGACTGCGGAGACGCTCATCTTTTGAAAAGGTTTGCCTCATGGGTTATATGGGTAATCCCGGCAAAATACTGCCAGGTGCAAAGGTAAGGAATAGAAGTGTTATTTCTTTTTGGCTTCGTTCTGCAGGAAAAGCTCGATGGCTGCTGTCATGGAGGCTGCGGCCTGTGTCGGTGCCTCAATGTTCAGCGCCAGGCCTGCATCATCGACCGCCTTGTGGGTGGAATTTCCAAAAGCCCCGATGGCCGTGTCGCCCTGGACAAAATCGGGAAAATTCTTGAAAAGGGATTTGATCCCCGAAGGGCTGAAGAATACCAGCATGTCGTAATTCCTGATGTCGATGTCCGAAAGGTCGCTGGCCAGGGTACGGTAAATAACCGCCTCCTTGTACTGTATCTTGTTTTCCAGCAACATCTTCGGGATTTCCTGTTTGTGGATGTCGGAACAGGGAAGCAGGAATTTCTCCGTTTTATGTTTTTTGATCAGTTCGATGAGGTTCGCATAGTTTTCCTTGCTGTGGAAAATTTTCCTTTTTCTGAACTGAACATATTTCTGAAGGTAATAGGCGGTGGATTCAGAGATGCTGAAATACTTCATGGTTTCGGGCACTTCGACACGCATCTCCTTGCACATCCTGAAATAATGATCGACCGCGTTCCTGGAGGTAAAAATAACAGCTGAATAATCAAGAAGATTCACACGGTCCTTGCGGAAATCCTTGGCCGGGATACCCTCAATTTTAAAAAACTTTCGAAAGGTGATGCTGACATTGAATTTCCTAGCAATTTCGCCATAGGGTGATTTCTCAAAATCAATGGGCTGAGGCTGGGATACAAGGATATTCTTTACTTTCAAGGCCGTAGGGTATTTGCGTTCACTTTCTCTGAAACCTTACCCGCCGGCGGATTACGCCTGATTGAGCAGGATCTTCATGATGACAAGCAGGGGTAAAATTTCGAGGCTGCAAAGATATACAAATAAAAATAAATATGAAAATTTGGAGAGGGTTATCCCGATTAAAAAGCTGCGGAGAAACCTGAACAAAAACATAAAGATGAACGCAATCACGCATATATGAAGCAAAAGAGGCCATTTCAGATAAATGATCAGGACCAGCGCCGCCAACATGACCGGTCCGGAAAGGAGGGCGAAAATCAAGAGGTTGAGAAGGTAGTTGTAGGTGGTCTCCTTTGTTTTAAAAACGATCCCGAGTAATTGTACCACTGAAACTTTGACAAATAGCAGGGCAAGGTTGAACACCACGATCGCCAGGTAAAGGGTGACACCGCTGACCATCGAAAGGGTGATTTTCAGGAATTCCGCATTGAATTCGTAGAGCAGCAATGAAAAGGTGAGGAGGTATATGGTCCCCATGGAGACGGAAATCCGCTCCTTGAAAAGGTTTCCGTCGCGGGTAAGCTGGTTGATGAAACGTTTTGAGAAGGGTGCTTTGAGAACCTGTCGGATCCTGTTGTAGTAAAAAACCTGGGTCCAGGCAAAAAGCATGAAACAGAATATCAGTATTCCCGATATCCAGTCGGGCTGCATCGGGCGCTGCTGGCTGGCACTGAACGTTCCCGGGCGCAGCTGATGGGTGGTAAAGAGGGAGGGGCTGTAAACCACGTCGGGATGCGACAGGCTTTGAAGCGTTAGTGTGGTATCAACTGAATAATGAATCCCGGTCATACAGGTCGCTCTTTTGTCAGGTCCAGTTCACTGAAAAAATCCCAGAGATTATCGGCGGGGGGCGGGGCGATGATGTCGACAGGCGTTTTTTGGACCGGGTGGATGAATTCAATCCGGCGGGCGTGAAGGTGGATGAACCCGCCTGGGTTTGACCGCGGGTACCCGTATTTAAGGTCCCCTTTCACCGGGCAGCCGATGGCAGCGAGCTGGGCCCTGATCTGGTGGTGACGTCCTGTCAGGAGATTCACCCCGAGGAGGTAATATTGGTCGCTGCTGCCGATCAGGCGGTAGACCAGCTCCGACCGTTGCGAACCGGGAACCTCTTTCAGGTGAACAAACGATTTGTTTTTTTCCTCGTCGCGGGTCAGGTAGTGTACCAGTCTTTCTTCGGTTTCAGGCGGTTTGTTTTTAACGACGGCCCAGTAAGTCTTGTGCATTTCACCGTCGCGCAGCATGTTGTTGAGCCGGGTAAGGGATTTGGAGGTTCGGGCAAATACCACCGCACCGCTCACGGGCCGGTCGAGTCGGTGCACCACGCCAAGGAAAACAGCCCCGGGCTTGCCATATTTGATTTTGATGTAGGATTTCAGGACCTCGCTCAGGGGTTCATCCCCGGTTTTGTCCCCCTGCACAATATCCGAAGGCCGTTTGTTGAGGATGATCAGGTGGTTGTCTTCGTATAAAATGTCCTGGTCAATACTGTTCTTTCTCATTGGGGAAGTCAAGGGTTTTGACATCGTCTATGTAGGAGTTGACGGCACCGCTGATCTCTTCTGAAAGGTTGTGATACCTGCGGAGAAAACGAGGAGAAAAATCAAGCGTGATGCCGAGCATGTCGTGGAGTACAAGCACCTGGCCGTCAACCTCTCTCCCGGCCCCGATGCCGATGATCGGTATCTTCAGCTCGGAAGTGACGATGCCGCCGAGGCGTGCGGGGATCTTTTCCAGGACAATGGCGAAACAGCCTGCCTTTTCAAGAAGATGGGCGTCCTCGAGAAGTTTGGCAGCCTCTTCCTCGCTGGTTGCCCTTACAACGTAGGTTCCGAATTTGTGGATCGACTGCGGCGTCAGCCCGAGATGACCCATCACCGGGATCCCTGCCGAAAGAATGCGGTCGACCGATTCCAGGATCTCCCGGCCACCCTCAAGTTTCACGGCATCCGCTCCCGCCTCTTTCATGATCCTGATGGCTGAATTAAGGGCCTCCTTCGAATTGCCCTGGTAGGTGCCAAATGGAAGATCCACAACGACCAGCGCCCGCTTTACCGCCCTCATCACCGACGATCCGTGGTAGATCATCTCATTCAGTGTGATCGGCAGGGTGGAGGTGTGACCCGCCATGACGTTGGAGGCTGAATCGCCTACGAGAATTACATCGATCCCCGTGCTGTCGAGGATTCGCGCAAACGAATAATCATAAGCGGTTAGCATGGCAATCTTTTCGCCTTTATGCTTCATCTCCTGCAGCACATGCGTGGTAACCTTGGTCACATTCCGGAAGGATTTCTGGGTCGGCATAATTTTTATTTTGAATAGCAAAGTTACAATTTTTTTATGTACTTTTGCCAGATACCAACAGATACCCGGATGCGCGCCGTAAAATTCCTGCTCCCATTTCTCCTGCTGATTCCTGCTTTTATATCGTGCAACAAGGACCTGAACGTCGATGCCTCCTGGAAAGACATCACCGTCGTTTACGGGCTCCTCGACCAGTCGGCTGATACCACCTTCATCAAAGTCACCAAGGCATTCCTGGGCCCCGGCGATGCCCTGACCTTTGCCAAAATCGCCGATTCAAGCATCTATCCGAATACGCTTGAAGTAAGGCTCGATGAATTTAACGGAACATCCTTTATTAAATCCTACCCCTGCGATACCATCACACTCCACAACAAACAGAAGGGTGATTCGATCTTTTACTACCCAAACCAGCTGATGTATTATTCGAAGGTTGTGCTCAATGAAAATTATACCTATAAATTATACATAAAGAACAAAAAAACAGGCAAGGAGATCACAGGACAAACCACCATGATCCATGATTTCCAGGTTTATCGCCCCCAAATGAATGTCAGTTTCGTTCCGAACGAATATTTCGAGGTCAGGTGGGATCCGGCAAAAAATACCGCCCGCTACCAGGTACTGATCAGGTTTTATTACCAGGAGTGGTTGACAAAGGATCCGGCAAACAAGCATCTCAGATCGATCGACTGGGTGGCTATTCCCAGCCTCAAAATCGTAGATCAGAACAGCACCCAGCAGTTGGACCGGTTTATTTCGGGTGACGGTTTTTACAATGTCGTCGGAGCCCTGATCGATACAACTTCTGTCCTGACCCGTTACGCCGACCATTGTGTCTTTATCTTTTCCTGTGCTTCGGCCGACCTTAATACCTACATGGAGGTCACCGAACCATCCATGACCATTGTCCAGGAAAAACCGGCATTTACCAACATCGTCAATGGGATCGGCCTCTTCAGTTCACGTTATACCAAGAAGATTGACTCCCTGGGTATCAGCGGCAATACGCGGTCAAACCTCAAAATCAACCCCAGCACCATCCACCGCGGATTTTAACCCCTGTTAAAACATTTCCCGTTTTCGCCATTTCGCCATTTCGCTACCTGTCTTTTTGTCACCCTCCTGTCACAGTTTTTTTTTGGCACAATGATTGACTGTTTAAAGCCAAATTCTATTGAAATTATTGTTTACTTGAAAGGAGATTATTAATATGGCAAAAATTATTGGTATTGATCTTGGAACCACCAACTCATGTGTGGCTGTTATGGAAGGTAACGAACCGGTTGTTATTCCCAACAGCGAAGGGAGACGTACAACGCCGTCGGTTGTCGGCTTTACCGATAACGGTGAACGGAAGGTTGGTGATCCTGCAAAAAGGCAGGCCATCACCAACCCAAAAAATACTGTTTTTTCAATCAAGCGCTTCATGGGTGAAACATGGGACCAGGTTCAGAAAGAGATCCAGCGTGTTCCCTACACCGTGTCAAAGGGCGACAACAATACTCCGCGTGTTGACATCACCGGAAAATTATATACACCGCAGGAAATTTCGGCGATCGTTCTTCAGAAGATGAAAAAGACAGCCGAGGATTACCTGGGCCAGGAGGTGAAGGAAGCCGTGATCACCGTTCCGGCATATTTCAGTGATTCACAGCGCCAGGCCACCAAAGAGGCCGGGGAAATTGCCGGTCTCACCGTGAAGCGTATCATCAATGAACCGACGGCCGCTGCGCTGGCCTACGGTCTTGATAAAAAACACAAGGATATCAAGGTGGCTGTGTTCGACCTTGGTGGCGGTACTTTTGATATCTCCATCCTCGAATTGGGTGAAGGCGTTTTCGAAGTGAAATCGACCAATGGCAATACCCACCTTGGCGGCGACGATTTTGACCATATGGTGATCGACTGGCTTGCCGACGAATTTAAAAAAGATGAAGGGATCGACCTTCGCAAGGATCCGATGGCTCTCCAGCGTTTAAAGGAGGCTGCCGAAAAGGCAAAAATCGAACTTTCCAGTTCCATGGAGACCGAAATCAACCTTCCTTATATCATGCCGGTTGACGGTGTTCCCAAGCATTTGGTCAAGAAACTGACCCGTGCAAAATTTGAACAGCTCATCGACAGCCTGATGCAATCGACCATTGCCCCATGCCAGAAAGCACTTCAGGACGCAGGACTGAAAGCCAGCGAGGTTGACGAAGTTATCCTCGTGGGCGGTTCTACGAGAATTCCCGCTGTTCAGAAACTGGTACGTGACCTTTTTGGAAAAGAACCTTCCAAGGGTGTAAACCCCGACGAAGTGGTGGCCATTGGTGCCGCCATCCAGGGCGGTGTGCTTACCGGTGAAGTGAAAGATGTGTTGTTGCTCGACGTCACACCGCTTTCGCTCGGTATTGAAACCCTCGGCAGTGTCATGACCCGACTGATCGAATCAAATACAACCATACCCACGAAGAAATCGGAGGTGTTTTCAACCGCAGCCGACAGCCAGACTTCGGTGGAAATTCATATCCTGCAGGGAGAACGGCCCATGGCCAACCAGAACAAGAGCATCGGAAGGTTCCATCTCGACGGGATCCCCCCTTCACCAAGGGGAGTTCCGCAGATTGAAGTGACCTTCGACATCGATGCCAACGGGATCCTGCATGTGACCGCCAAGGACAAGGCCACCGGGAAATCGCAGCAGATCAGGATCGAGGCTTCCTCAGGCCTTTCGGAGGACGAGGTGCGCCGTATGCGCGAAGAGGCGCAAGTGAATGCCGATGCCGACAAAAAGGCAAAAGAGGAGATCGATAAACTGAACCAGGCCGACACCCTGGTGTTCCAGACCGAAAAGCAGCTCAAGGAATTCGGCGATAAAATCCCTGCCGATAAGAAAGGCGCCATTGAAAAAGCCGTTGAAGAACTGAAAACCGCCCATAAAAATCACGACATCCCCGCCCTCGATGCCGCACTCGCAAACCTCAACGCCATGTGGCAGACCGCCAGCGAAGAGATGTACAAAAATGCTTCGCAGAGCGGAGCGCCCGGCAGTGAGCCCGGCGGACCGCAGCACGATCCACAGCAGGGTCAGCAGGGACCGAAAGGTTCCGGGAACGACGAAGTGACTGATGTCGACTTTGAAGAGGTCAAGGATAAATAACCGATTGTAATTGCAATAACAGACAGGGCCGGTTCCATAAAAGGGGCCGGCCTTTCCTGTTAATAATGGTCATAAATGTAATGACCCGGGATCAGAATCGACATCATGATGAACGGTGTGATTTAATCATTTGTTAATAAATTACTGTTAAAAATCCAAAAATTATTAGCAATTTTGTATATTCTTTCCCCGGCGGTAATTTAATCCAGAAAATTATATGAAACAACGATTTACACCCTTTGCCTGCACCCTGCTGTTACTCTTTCTCCTGACCAATGGTTATTCCCAGACCGTAACAGAACTGGTCATTCCAAAATACTTTGGAAGCAAGACAGCAGCGTCAACAAACAATGCCAGGACCGCGTTTGCCGTTTGTTTTAAAATTGACGGACTCACGCCGAATACCGCGTATGATCTCAAACCGGGGATTGGAATCATCACCGATCCTGCAACCAGTTACGGCGCCGGTAATTTCTGGAATGTAACCGCCTTCAGCGGCACCACCAGCCTGTTGTCCTATTTTACCACGGATGCCACCGGCAGTTCGGGGCCCGTGTGGGTGTTTTACCAGCCGACCGGCAATGCCTCCCGGTTTGATGCCGGCCAGCAGCACAATATCCGGCTTGGCTGGGTGGTTGCCAACGGGGCGATGCCAGGTTCACCCCTTTTTGTAGGTTCCAAGCTTATGACGGCCCTCGATATCGCGGTTACCGCCCGCACCACCGCCACTACGGACGACGGCTGCTTTGTCAAGGGAAGTTCCCTGGCACCCTCGAACGGGAAATATGTGCTTTTATATGACAATGTTGCCGGAACAGGTGACCCGCTTTTCTCTTACATGATCCGCCAGATGATCCCGACACAGGTCACCAACAGTGAATTGCCGACACCGGTCAACGATGTCTACATGCAGGCGGGCACGAGTGCCGCTGGTGATTACGTGGCCGTGATCCCCATCGGCGCCAATAATCCCAGTGGTGTCCGCAGGGTTGAATCGCGCAATGCCGACAATACCGTGTTTGCCTTTAACACCAGTGCCAACGGCACCTGGGGAAGCGGTGCAAATACAACAACCGCCCAGCGCCGTGATGTGGTCGTCCTCACTAACTCAGATACTCCGCTGACCCCGTCGGGACCATCCCTGCCTACCGTCACCACCGATCCCAACATCACCAACATTTCATTCAATTCGGCAACCGGAGGCGGAAATGTTTCTACCGATGGTGGATCGCCCATCACCGCCCGCGGGTTATGCTGGGGAACAACTGCAAACCCGACGGCTTCAGGAGCACACACTACGGTAACTGGTACCCTTGGGACTTTTACCAGCAACATGACCGGTTTGCTGCCCAATACGACCTATCATCTGAGGGCTTATGCAACAACCCTTACAGGAACAGGCTATGGCGCAGATGTGACCTTCAGTACCCTGTGCGAAGTGCTGGCGCCCTTGCCCAACTTCTCCGCCAGCAAAGTGAACCTTACTGTCGGGGAATCCATCAACTTTTTCGATTCAACCAAATATTGCCCCGATACCTGGGCATGGTCATTCAACGGTGGCATCCCAAATACCTCCACGGTAAAGAACCCCACCGGTATCACATACAATTATGCAGGTGATTATACGGTTTGCCTTACCGCTACGAATCAATGGGGAACACAGACAACCTGCAAGAACAATTACATCCATGTTGTCGGCCCGACCAACGCCAAAATCGTCATAACCGAGATCAATTACCGGTCGCCGATCGTGGGCAGTGACTCCCTCGAGTTTATCGAATTGTTCAACAACGACACACAACCGGTCGACATCACCGGCTTTTATTTCAGCAAGGGTGTTGATTTTACCTTTCCTTCGCTTACCCTGAATTCACATGGCTATGTCATCGTTGGGAAAAGTTCAGCTTACCTGACAACCTATTACAACATACCATCCTACCAGTGGAATGTTGGCGGAGCGCTGACAAACCAGGGGGAACCCATCGTTTTCAAGGACCGTTTCAATTATGTCCTCGATTCAGTGTATTACCTGCCGACCCTGCCATGGGATACCCTTGCAAACGGGAAGGGTCCGTCGCTTGAGCTGTGCGATCCGAATTCAGACAATTCACTTGCCGCAAACTGGCGTCATGCCATTGTCTACCAGTCGAAACTCCCCAATGGTGATTCTCTGTTCGCCTCGCCGCTTGCAGGATGTTCCTACGCCCCGGTAGCCAATTTCCACGCCAGTGACTCCACGATTGTCATCGGCCAGCAGGTGACCTTCACCGATGCCTCTTCCAACAATGTGGCAACCTGGTTCTGGGAATTCGAACGCGGCGTGCCCGAAACCTTCAGCGGTCAAAATCCTCCGCCGGTCACCTACAATGTCCTTGGCAGCTATGATGTAACCCTCACGGTTACCAACAATGCCGGACACAGTAAAAAATACAAACCCATGTTTATCCAGGTAGGGCCAAGCGGCATCGCAGGCCTGAATGGTAAAAACAACTTCTCGGTTTATCCGAACCCGGCGATGAACGGGAAGTTCACCATCACTTTCACAAAAAATTCAGATTATGCTGTTACCGTGCTTTCGGGAACAGGCACTCCGTTGGTTTCACTGAAAACCGATACCCAAAAACTTGATCTCAACCTGCCCGGACTGAACACCGGCCTCTATTTCATCCAGGTCATGGACCAGGCGACAGGCCTGATCAATACACAGAAACTAATCATTCAATAATCCTTAATTAAACAACACGTATGAAAAAACAATTACTGGCTTTAATAATTTTCCTGCTGGCAGGTGTATGGGCATTTGGACAGGGAAACGAACCCTTCACGAACTTCCCTGAAACATCCAACGCATACCACGACGGTACTTTTATTGGTGTAGACGGTTCAACATGGACCTACAAGCAATGCCGCGGCGATTCGGTTATCGTTGCCCCTTCGCCTACAATGGGCAAGGCCAGGAACCCTACAGGAAAGGTTTTATCAGGAACCCTGCACAATGGCTGCGGAACAGTTTCGTTCCAGTACAAACAGCCTTTTACAACCCATGTCAACCTGAATGTTTATGTAAACGGTTTGCTTGTTGGCAATGTCACCAGCACCACGCAGGGCGCCCTGAACAATTCAGGCCCGATCGTCGTGAATGCTCCGGGCGATTTTACACTGATGTTCAAACAGGCTGACAGTACCAATTCGGGACAGTGTACCATCGACAATGTTATCTGGACCGCATACAGTGGCGGCCCGGTTCCCGAACCGACCAATTATCCTACTGCGTTTACAGCAACGCCTTCGCCTTTCAACATTAACCTCACGTGGAGCGACGCGGCAGGTGCGCAACCCCCCATCGCCTACCTCATCCTGGCAAGCGATCAGAACAACATCACCGCTCCCGTTGACGGAACACCGGTTCCCGATAATGCAAACCTTGCCAGCGGTCATGGTGCCCTCAATATCCTGCAGGGAGTTCAGCATGCATCCTTCGGAAGCCTGCCCTCCAACAAAACCTATTATTTCAAGATTTATCCCTATACCAATTCGGGTGCGCTCATCAACTATAAAACCGACGGTACTGCGCCTTCCGCCAATGCAACCACACCGGCAACCGTCATCATCGACAGCATCCATTTCACCAATAAAACCTTCCAGAACTGGATCGTTAAAAATATTGTTGGGGCACAGGTATGGAGCATCGACTCCATTCACCTTACCGGCAACCCGTTTACAAGCATGAGCGGATATGCCAATGGAGCAAACAATGCCAACGAAGACTGGCTCATTTCTCCCTCCATGAACTTCAACAACTACAACAATGAGGCACTTACATTTGTTTCTGCCTATAAATATACCGGGAATCCTTTAGAACTGTTCATTTCAAACGACTACAACGGCTCGGGCGATCCCAACGATTACACCTGGACGCCTCTCACCGCCAGTTGGTCGACCGGCAACTTCGTTTGGGCTCCTTCGGGAACGGTAAACGTGAGCGGAACCAATGGCACCCACGTATACATCGGGTTTAAATACACATCCGATGCCACCGCCTCCTCCACCTGGGAACTTGACGACATCGTCATTACCGGCGATCTCCTTGCTGGGGTGAATGATCACAAGGCAAATGACAATAGTTTTTCGGTTAGCCCGAATCCTGCTTCAGGAAAATGCTCTCTTGTTTTTGGCAACAGTGAACAGAAAGAGATCAAAGTCCTTTCGGTTGTGGGCAGCGTGGTCATGGAAACTTCTACCAACCAGCCGGAATGCTCCCTGAATATCAGTTCACTGGCCGGTGGGATCTATTTTGTGCAGGTTTATTACGCATCTTCAAAAACAAGCGAAGTAAAGAAACTCATCATTCGTTAAGAACATTTTACTGAAAGAGAAGGTTGCTTCATACGGGGCAACCTTTTTTTTTAACTATTTTTGTCATCCCGGACGGAACGCAACAATTCTGTTTTGTTGCCGTTCTTTGCGAATCACATGTCCCAGGAATGACGGTTCCTGTTTTTCCGGGATCTGATAACCTGAAGCGATCGTATCATGCGCCATTTACTTTTTTTTCTGATGTTACTGGCAGGGCCGTCTTGTTTTACAGGGATGGCACAGCAAATCTCCGGCAATGACAGCCCGGATAAACCCCTGAGAATTGAGATCCCGGTTAAATCGGTAAATGAAACCTACCGGATCATCCCTTGCGGGCCGAGAGGAATGATCATGTTTTTCAGGAGTCTTGAACCCGCGGATGATTCCCATGTAAAATGGTTTGTATCTCTTTACGATACCACCCTCCAACTTATGTGGACCAAAAGTCTTCCGGTACTGAATGACCTCGACTACCGACTTCATATAACCTGCGGCGATACCCTGGCGATGCTTTTCCTTCATGCCGGAAAACCTCACGGACAAGAGAATGATTTTGAAATTTTACGCGTCGGGCTTCGCAAAGGGCTGCTGATCCTCAATTCAGGGAAGATCCAGCAGGATGCGGAGGTTGTTGGTTTTGGGATCAGGAAAGGGAGAAGCTGGATTGGTTACAACATTAAAGGACAATCGGGCAAACTGTTAACAATGCAGTTGTCCTCCGGGGTTGAACGGTTGTTACCGCTGGGGCAGGGGAGCCAGATCGCTATCAGGTGGATGCAGCCCGATTCGGCTTCCGAAACGGTTTCAGCAATTGTCAGCCGAACAGTTTCGAAAAAGACCCTCGAACATTTCCTGGTTTCTTATGATACTTCAGGATCCATCAGGCATGAAGTGCCTGTAGGCACGCAGGATATGAACCGCGACCTGGTCCACGTGCAGCTTGCTGAGACTGAACCCGGCGGGCACCTCATCCTTGGATGCTACGGCCAGTTTCTTTCGGGCGGGGGTCAGAAAAACCGGGTCACTGAAGCGTCAACCGGATTTATTTCAATGAATATCTTCAACGGTGCACAGAAATGCATGAACGTTTACAATTTTCTTGAACTGGCCAATGCAAATTCTTTACTTGACGAACATGAAATTCTTAACCTGAAAAAGAAAGCGCTGAAAAAAAACAAACCGATCAACGAATATTCCCTCGATTTTTCACTTTTTTTTCACGATATCCTGCCCTGGAACAACCAGTTTGTCGTAACGGCAGAAGTTTATACTCCCCAATACCATACGGAAAGTTTTACCGATTTTGACTATTACGGGCGTCCCTATACCAACAGTTTTTCGGTATTTGACGGATACCGTTTTTTCAACACCATCATGGCAGGGTTTGACAAGGAGGGGAAACTGCTCTGGGACAACACTTTTGAGATCAGGAACCTGGTATCCATGGAGTTGTCACCAAAAGTGGTCACTTTTCCATCCGGCGGCGACCTGCTGGTATGTTATGTCAGCGACGGAATGATCGGTACAAAAATCATCCATGAAGGCAGGGTGGTTGAAAAGCCTGATTTCACACAACCTGAATTACTTTATCCGAATGATAAACTGGTGACGGAAACCAAAGGAAAGATTTTACCCTGGTATGGAAATTATTTTCTTACAACCGGTTTCCAGGAAATAAAAAATATTGCACTGTCAACCAATAACAAACGTCTTGTATTTTATTTCAGCAAGTTACGTTTTGAGAAATAGCGGTGCCTATTTCGTTACCACAAATAATTTATTGTCACAGTAAAGGATCATGAAGGTGGTGTCTTTGTGATATCGGGGACCATCAATGGTAAGGGTATATGGCTGGTTGCCAGCAAGCAGGAAGGGAAGTGAATAGTCTTTTTCTACCGACATCGTATTGTGGGTCTGTACAACTTTTACGGAAATTGCGGAATCAAGTTTATTTTCGACGCTCAATACCCCTTTCCCACCGCAGGGGTCTTCTGTGGTTTTTTTAACACAACCTGAAAATATTAATACAGAGGCGAATAACAGTAAGGACAGTGCGATTGCTGATTTTTTCATGGGAAACAGGATTGGTATTTGCAAAAATACAAGGTTTCAGGCAAAAACAAAATATTTTCACCTCTTTTATATTCTGACAAAAATATTTGTGTTAGGGTTGCCCGGGGATGTCGATATTTATTAATAATTTGTTAATTTTGTTGATTCAGACATTCTGTAGAATTTTTATTCTCAGGAATTCTACCTTACAGGCAACTTTTTGAATGAAACTTTTGTCGTATATTTGAGTATAAAACAACAGATCGAACCGTCTACAAATTCCAAACTTATGTTCCATCGATTTTTACGCTGCATTCTCCTGGCCTTTCTGCTGGCAGCAGTAACACCCAGGTTGGGGGCACAGACCTGTCCGGACACACAGCCATCCATTACCGGGGCTGACATTGCCTGCGATCAGAATGCTTCATTGGTCACCTACACTTATTCAACCCCTGCGACAACAGGTACCCCCACCCATTCATATCAATGGGTTGTAACACCTGCGGGCGGCCGAACCATCATAGGCGCTACCAATACCAACCAGCTGCAGGTAAAATGGCTGAACGTAGGAACCTACACGGTTCAGGTGACCGAAGTGAACAATGATCCGACATTTGCAGGTTGCACGGGAGTAGTTGCAACGAAGACAATCACGGTGCAGCCGTTGCTGCATGCCTATTTTTATTACCAGTTCGACCCGGCCGGCGGTTGTTATTACAATATTGTCAACTTTACTGGGAATGTGTCGGTATCTGCCGACCCATCTATTGTCTACTCCTGGAATTTTGGCGATGCTTCACCCATTGTTACAGGAAGCGCCTTCGGGGTGCTTCAGCATACCTTTCCCACCACCTCAGGAGTTACGTACACCGTTACGCTCACGGTTACCAATTCAGCCGGACAGTCGGACATGATCACCGATTACGTTTATGTAAATCCCGACCAGTACAAGCCGGTTGCCACCTATACCAATACCGCGCAGCCGCAGCCCAACAACTGCCTCTACAACCCGATGTCATTCGATGCATCGGCCTCCTTGCCCAAACCGGCTACGAACCCCGAAAATATTTCAATCATTTATTACGAATGGGATTTTGATGATATCGGATCCGGTGCGCTGAACCAGGTAAACACGGGAACCGTTCCCACCGTTTCACATGTATTCAGCACTTTTGGCGTCCATAATGTAAAACTGACCATCACAAACTCCAAATACTGTACAAACACCTATACCAAAAGCATTACCATTGACAATACCATCCCTACGGCTACTTTCACAAACACCATGGCCTGCCTTGGCGAATCAACCGTATTCACGACAACTTCCGTAACCCCGGTTGGCACGCTTACCAAACTGGAATGGATCTATGGCGACGGTACTTCCTATACGAGCACCGACCCGGCTGAAGCGATCACCCATAAATATCTCAGCCTTGGAACCTACAGTGCAAAACTGAGGGTCACCAATTCAAACAACTGTATTTCCGATTATTTCGTAAAACCTGTATCGGTGAACCCGGCCCCTATGGCCAGTTTCCTCGTCGGGAACGCCTGCCTCGGCGAAGCCGTTGCGTTCACCAACACAAGCACCCTCAACGGGGGCAGCCAGATCAGCAATTACCTGTGGAACTTTGCAGATCCGCTTTCCGGGTCAAACAGTTCCACCGATCCCAACCCGACGCACATGTTCAGCAACCTCGGCAACTTTGCTGTGACCCTCCAGGTTACAAATACCGACGGATGTGCCAATACCTATACCCTCAGCCCTCCGCTGGTGGTGAGCCCGAAACCTGCTGTTGATTTTACCTTTGTAAACGGCACCCAGAACTGGGAAATCATCTTTCATAACATCACAGGCGCCACGGTCGGCAACAATCTCGTTTGGGATTACGGCGACGGGACACACGGCTACGGACCCAATCCTTCGCATGTATACCAGGGTCCGGGAAATTTTCTTGTTACCCTGACTGCCACGGATGCCATCAACGGATGTTCAAACAGCATTCAGAAACAGGTTAGCATCCTGGGAGCACAGTCGGCATTCTTTGTAACCGATTCACCCAAGTGTATTGCAGATACGATGCATTTTACACCCCAAATTCCAGGCGGGAATATCGTAAAGGAAGTCTGGGATTACGGCGACGGCAATGTGATCACCTACCTGCCTCCCACAATTTTCCCGGTTTTTGCAACCCATGTATACACCTCGGCCGGCACCTTCACTGTAACGCGTACGGTGACTTACATCACCAACTTCTACGAGTCATTCAGCATCCAGGTAGTGGTGTATCCTTTACCCACCTCCAACTTCACATTTTCCAACAATGCGGCATTCCCAAACACCTATCCGTGTGCCAACCAGGCGGTCTTTTTTACCGACCTCTCCTTCTCGAGCGGGGGCAACATAATAGACTGGCTCTGGGATTTCAACGATCCCGGATCAGGCATCAACAACAGTTCCGTCCTTCAAAACCCCCAGCATACCTTCAGCGGAACGAACACCCATTACATGGTATCCCTTACGGTCACGGACAATGTGAACAATTGTAAGAATACCCTGACAAAAGACGTATTTGTTCACCCGGTGGTTCCGGTCGATTTCACCCTGACCAACAACAGCTGCCTTGACCAGGTGGTTGTTTTCAACGCAAACCTGGGCGTGATGACCCCCGGCAACATAGCCAACTGGGATTGGGATTTTGGCGACGGAACAGCACATTCAGCCAACCCGACCACTGCTTCACACCTCTACGGCGCTGCAGGCACCTATACCGCGATCCTGACGGTCACCGACCTGAACGGATGTACCAATTCTCTGTCGAAAACAGTCAATGTGATGCCGATGCCGGTATCCGGTTTTTCATTTGCATCCCCCACCTGCGACGGCATGCCGGTCGTGTTTACCGACCAGTCGTATGTACCTGCCGGCTTCCCCGGCTATATCACCCGCTGGGTATGGACCTGGGGCGACGGCACAAATACAATAGTAAACCTGCCTGCAACACCAAACGTAGGCCACACCTTCCCGCTGGGAGTGTATAATTTCAATGTAAAACTTACGGTTACCTCGAGTTTCGGCTGCAAGGATTCGATCGTCCATGCTGTCAATATCATCCCTGCCCCGACAGCCGCTTTCGAGGTACTTCCGGGCACCCCCACCTGCGCCACGCAGGTCGTACAGTTCAACGACCTGTCGCAGACCAACGGCGGCGGAAACATCGTGGGCTGGTTATGGACCTTCGACGACCCGGGGTCGGGACTTAACAACAATTCCACCTCGCCGAGTCCTGCCCACACCTTTGCGCTCGACGGCACCTACAATGTGATCCTGAAGGTGACCAACGCCAACGGTTGCAGCCATTCCGACACGATTCCCATCGTGATCCACAAACTGCCGGTGGCCGACTTTATGGCTACCACAGCCTGTGCCGGCACCGCCACCCAGTTTACCGACAATTCAACCGTGAACGCCGCGGCCATCGTATCCTACAACTGGATCTTCGGCGACGGGGGCACCTCCACGCTGCAATCGCCGCTGCATACCTATGCAACCTACGGCGTATACAACGTGACGCTGAACATCGTCAACTCGAACGGGTGTATCAACACGGTGACCAAACAGGTAACGGTTCATCCCAACCCGGTCGCCCAGTTTACCTTCTCGCCTGCAAGTTGCATCGGCACCCCGGTGATGTATACCGACCTTTCGTTCATTCCTTCGGGATTCTCAGGCTTCATCAACAAATGGACCTGGGACTTCGGTGACGGCTCGCCCCGCCAGACGATCAATTACCCAGCCTCGCCGAACATCACCTATACCTTTGCCGGCAACGCCACCACGCATGTGGTGAAGCTGATCGTCGTCACCACGAACGGGTGTACCGACTCGATCACCAAGTCGGTGAACAGCATTCCTTCTCCGATCGCCAACTTCAGCTACTCCAATACGACATGCCTTGGCCAGATCGTCAACTTTACCGATTTGTCTCAGACCAACGGCGGCGGCAGCATCCAGACATGGAACTGGAATTTCGGGGACCCGCTTTCGGGAGCCAACAACACCTCCACGCTTCAGAACCCCAACCATTCGTTCACCTCGGCAGGCACCTTCCAGGTGATCCTGCACATCATGAGCACCAACGGTTGTATGCGGTCCGATACGATCCCCATCACGATCAACGCTTTGCCCGTGGCCAATTTCACCAACACCACGGCTTGCGAAAACAGCATCACCACCTTTACCGATGCCTCTGCAGCCAATGCCCCATCCATCGTATCCTATACCTGGAACTTCGGCGACGGCGGCTCCTCGAACCTTCAGTCCCCGCAGCATACCTATGCCTCGTTCGGCACCTACACGGTCACCCTTACGGTTGTGAACTCGAACGGTTGTATCCATTCGGTGAGCAAGCAGGTGACAGTGAATCCGAAACCGGTACCCGACTTTACCTTCTCGCCGGCCAGTTGCGTAGGCATCCCGGTTAGTTTTACCAACCAGTCGTTTGTACCCACGGGATTTTCGGCCTATATAAGCGAGTGGGACTGGGATTTCGGCGACGGCTCCGCGGTGGTTCCGATCATTTTCCCGGGCAACCCGAACATCATTCACACCTTTTTGGGCAATGCCATCACGCATTTAGTGAAACTGAAGGTGATCACCACGAACGGCTGTACCGACTCGATCACCAAAACGGTTACCAGCATTCCATCGCCGGTTGCCAACTTTACTTATTCGAATACCACATGCCTTGGGCAGCAGGTCAACTTTACCGACCTGACACAGGCCAACGGCGGTGGCAGCATCCAGATCTGGGCCTGGACCTTCGGCGACCCGTTGTCGGGAGCGAACAACAATTCGACGCTACAGAACCCGACCCATTCGTTTACCACGGCAGGCACTTTCACGGTAACCCTGACGGTGACCAGTTCGAGCGGGTGTGTGAACACCTACACAGCCCCGCCGATCACCATCAATGCTTTGCCGACGGCCAATTTCACCTATACGAGCGCCTGCGAAGGCAGCCCGACCACCTTCACCGACGGATCGACCACCCCGGGTTCGACCACCATCGTATCGTATGCATGGCTGTTCGGGGACGGCGGAACGTCAAATTCCCAATCGCCTCAGCACATCTATTCGACCTACGGGAATTACAGCGTAACGCTGACCATCACCAACTCGAACGGATGCATCCATACAGTGACCAAGCAGGTGCTGGTGAACCCGAAGCCGGTTGCCGACTTCTCCTTCTCGCCGGCCTCCTGTGTGGGCAACCCGGTGAACTTCTACAACCAGTCGTATGTTCCTACCGGTTATTCCGCCTCGATCCAGACCTGGCAGTGGGACTTCGGCGACGGGGTACCCATCCCGGTGATCACCTTCCCGGCCAACCCGAACATCACACATACCTTTGCGGGTAATTCCACATCACATACCGTAAGCCTGACCGTGACCACCACCACGGGCTGCGTGAGCGTGATCACCAAAAACGTGGTCAGCGTTCCTGCACCATTGGCCAACTTCTCCTATTCAAGCACGCTCTGCGACAACCAGCCGGTGTTGTTTACCGATCTCTCCCAGACCAACGGCGGAGGCAGTATCCAGACCTGGAACTGGAATTTCGGAGATGCTGCATCGGGGATGAACAACACCTCAACGGTGCAAAACCCGTCACACCAGTTCTCATCAGCCAGTCCACCGGCTTATAAAGTCATGCTGACGGTTATCAACGGGAACGGATGTATCGCCAAAGATTCAACCACGCTTAACATTAATGCAAGGCCGCTTTCGAACTTCAAGGCCGATACCGCATGCCTTGGCAGCATCACAACCTTTACAGATCAGTCAAGTGCTTCAGTAACCTCCCGTGTATGGGATTTTGGTGACGGCCAGACGACAAGTGCTGCCGGTACAACCATTACCCACCTTTATGCCAATGCCGGTGTATTCACTGTGAAGCTCTCTGTATCAACAGCACTGGGTTGTATGAAGGATACAACCAAACAGGTGCTCGTTTTAGGGAAGCCCATTTCATCTTTCACCTACTCATCGCCCAATTGCGCTGGCGACTCGGTACAGTTCAATGACTTCTCCTCCACCCCTCATGGCTATATCAAGACATGGGCATGGGATTTCGGCGACGGCACCCCGGTGGTAACGATCAACTTCCCCGCAAACCAGAATGTGAAGCATAAGTTTACAAACGGAGGTAATTTCCCTGTAAAACTCACCATTACCACCTCCGACAATTGCATCACCGAAAAGATCAACACTGTAACGATCGGTTTCCACCCGATGGCCAATTTCTCGAGTGGTCCGACCCCCTGTGCACTTGAATACCTTCAATTCACCGACCTTTCTCAGACCAACGGCGGTGCCCCGCTTACGGTATGGCACTGGAAATTCGGCGATCCGGCATCCGGCACCAACAACACCTCGACAACCCAGAACCCCACGCATGCCTTCACTGCAGGAGGAGCGTTTGTAGTGAGGCTGCAGGTTATCAATGCCGATGGATGCAGCGACAGCCTGGCCGGAGGGAAGACGATCAACGTGAATCCGGCTCCTGTGGCTATTTTCACGGCGGATACCTCCTGCATGGGAAGCCCGACGCAGTTTACCGATGGTTCAGCGACCCCATCAGGCACCATCGCCACCTGGTTATGGACCTTTGGCGATCCCTCCAGCGGCGCGAACAATACCTCTACGGTCCAGAACCCGACACACATCTATAACACCCAGGGAACCTACACGGTGACCCTGCATGTGGTCAACTCAAACCAGTGTTCCAAGGACACCACGAAGGTAATTACGGTGAGTCCGAAACCCACGGCAATGTTTCAGTACGATGCATCATGCGTCAACACCGGCACACAGTTTACCGACCTTTCGACCGTTCCTGGCAGCAGCATCCAGAGCTGGCACTGGAATTTCGGTGACGGCACTCCCCCGGCTACCATCCAGAACCCGGTTCACATTTTTACCACTTCGGGAACCTTCCAGGTGACCCTGACGGTGAAGAACCTGTTCAACTGCACCGATTCCGTGACCATCCCGGTGATCAGCCGACCGAAACCGGTAGGTGCCTTCACCTATATGGGCTTCTACTGCCCGAAGGGAAAGGTGAACTTCCAGGATCAGTCCACAGCAACAGGATCGACCATCGCAAACCGCGAGTGGATCTTTATCCCCGGCTATACCAGCAACATCGCCAACCCGTCGTTTACCTTCCCGGTGACCGATACCACCTACCTGGTGACCCTGATCGTAACCGACACCTATGGATGTAAGGATACCATCATCGACAGCGTTCATGTGAAACCCGGCTTCAGGTTTAAATTCACCACCGACACGGTATGCTATGGCTACCCAACCCATTTCTACCCGGTGAACCAGACCCTGGGAGATTCACTCTATTCAGTTTCCTGGAATTTCGGCGATCCGGCTTCAGCACCGAACAACACATCCTTCCTGTATCGTCCTTCACACATCTTCTCGGCCCCCGGAACCTTCGCCGTCAGGATGAAGGCCTATGACACGGATAATTGTGTCGACAGCGTATACCAGGAGGTCCATGTTTATGCCCTGCCCAAACCCTTGTACAGGTATGTTTCGACGCCATGCGACAGCACGGTTCATTTCCATGACTCCACGCAATATTCCGGAACCGGTTCCATTGCGAGCTGGACCTGGAAATGGGGAGACGGAACAGCACCTGTTACCATCACCGCCCCGGGACCCGGAGATACAGCGCATAAGTATATCAATGCCGGTATTTACCACGTAACCCTGATCATTGCCAATGCCCACGGGTGTATTGACAGTGTGACCCGGAACGTGCAGAGATTCCCGTGCATCAAGGCTGTTTATTCCAACAAGGACACCCTGTGCGCAAGGTACAAGATTGCCTTCTCCGACAGTTCGCTACCGGTATCACGCATTAACCAGTGGCACTGGAAATGGGGTGACGGCAAAGACACGACCTATACAAAGCACGCCAAACTGGTTTACCATACCTTTGCGGATACAGGGACCTATCATGTGAACCTCGCCATCCAGGCACTCGTAGACGGGACTACCATTGTCGACAGCATGGTAACCCTTGTGAAAATCCGGCCGACGCCACTGACCTTCTTCTCCAATGTACCTGCCTGTCTGCACCAGATCAACCTGTTCAGGGATACCTCCAAAACATGGGGTGATAAGAACACCAAATGGAGTTGGACCCTCGGCCCCAAGGCCACGGATACTTCGACCATGAAGAATACAAGCCACCTATACGACACGGCCGGTATTTACCATGTGAAGCTGGTGGTCATGAACAGGTGGGGATGTAAGGACTCACTGACCAAGCCGACACGTGTTTACGGCCTGCCGGTTGCACATTATGCAAATACTGTGGCCTGCACAGGTGATCCGACCTTCTTTACCGACAAATCAATCAAATCCGACACCACCATTGGTTTCTGGAAATGGTTCTTCGGTGATCCGACGACGATAAGGGATACATCATCCCTGAAGAATCCGAGTTACAAGTATCCCAACACGGGCGACTTCACGGTTCGTATGATCGTCAAAGACCATTTCGGTTGTATCGATACCATCGATTCTACTGTAAGGGTCAACATTACACCGGTAAGTTCATTTACGATCACTGACGGATATGACGGGAAACAGGGAAAGATCAAGCTCAATAATCTTTCTTCAGGGGCTCAAAATTATACCTGGGATTTTGGTAACGGCAAGACATCCGACGAGCAGGATCCTGTTACTGCCTATACCGAGGACGGAACTTACACGATCAGGTTGGTTTCGCTGAACCAGTTTGATTGCACTGATACCACCTTTTATGAATACAAGTTGTTTTTCAGGGGACTTTTTGTTCCGAATGCCTTCGCACCGGGGAATACCAATCTTGGCACCCGGTTGTTCCGCCCCATCGGGGTGAACCTGAAAAAATATCATGTGACGGTATTCGATATTTGGGGACACCTGATGTGGCAATCGGAAAAACTGGACGAAAAAGGAGTTCCCTTAGAGGGGTGGGATGGCACATCTGATGGCAGGGAGATGCCCCAGGGAAATTACATCTGGAAAATCGAAGCTACCTTCGTGGATGATTCAGCCTGGACCGGAACGGATATCGGTGTCGGTATTCCTTCAAGAACGATGGGTGCGGTGGTCCTGATCCGTTAACCTCATCCGGATTATCCAGGTCGGCAACCTGATCCATCCAGAAAAATCCTGTTTATTTGCGTTTAACAAAAATTATCTTTTCCTCTTTCCGCCATTCCTTTCTGAATATTTCCCGGAAATAGTTTTCCATAAAAGTAGTGTATATTTGTAGTTGGAAACATGCTGCTAAAGTCATTTACCTCATGCATTCCGGGGAAAAATCATCATATTTCATGCCATCGTCCATGCGTTTTTTTATTGTACTGCTTATTATTGTATCCGGAACGGACGTTTCAGCCGGCCAGCCCTTTTCATTTTTAAAAAAAGCAAAAGCACATTACCAGGAGGTAATTTCAAATACTGCGCAAACCAAACGGGGGAAATCTTCCATCGATTCCCTGTTAAATATTCCGGCCGACCGTGTGGATTTTTCAAGATCCTATAAATTATCCTGGGAAATCGGTCTTTTCATGCTGGAACAGGGAAACCATGCCTTTGCCCTTGACATTTTTAATGACATCAGGAATTTCATGGAGGCCAAACCTTTAAAAACTACGGAGGATCAGAAGAACATCGCCTCCGTTTATAATGTAATCGGTGCAATATACGAAGAAACCGGATTGTGGAACGACGCCCTGGCCATGTACATGAATTCGCTGCAATTGTGCAACACGACGAAAAACATGGCAGGAAAGGCAAAAGTATACAACAATATCGGCAAACTATATTTCAACCGAAATGACATGACGAAAGCCGAGGAGTTGTTCAACAAGGCGACCGAGATCAACAAGTCATTGAACATCCGTCCCGAGCTGTTCAACAACTACAACAACCTGGCAGGGGTCTACAGCAAAAAACACAATTCATCCCGGGCACTTGAATATGCGCTGATCGCACTCAGCCAGCTCGATATCAACCGCGATTTCTACGACTTGTCGATCGTTTATTCCAATATCGGCAACCTATACCAGGACATGGGAAACAACCCTGTTGCCCTTTCTTATTACCAGCAGGCTGCCCGGATCCAGGAGGAAAAATCATTCCTGGTTGCCCTGGCAAGGTCGTACCTCTCCATTTCCTCCCTGCATGAGGTGATGTACCGGCCGGATTCGGCAACCGACTATATGAACCGGTCGCTGAAACTCCTTGACCTGCTTAAGAATCCCTCCCAGGACCTGGTGGTCTACAGGTCGGCGGCCCGGTATTTTGAGAGGATCAGGAAATATAAAAAGGCATATGATCTTTACTCCAAGTATGTTGTTTTGAACGATTCCCTGGAAGCCCTGAACAGTCTTACAAAAATCGAACAGATCCAATCCGTTTATGAGGTGATCAACAAGGATAAGGATAACAAGATACTTCAGCAGACCGTCAACCTTCAGCAACTGGCCATTCAACGTCAGCGGATCGTGCTGATCGGTGCGGTTGCCCTTGTGCTGTTCTTTATCTTTTTCCTTTTCAATATGTTACGGAACAACCGTCGTGAACGGGAGAAGAACCTGAAGATCATGCAGCAGGCCGACCTGCTGCACCAGCAGGAGAAAAACCTTTTGCTGAACAAGGAACACAACCTGGAACTGGAGCTCGATTACAAGAACCGCCAGCTTACGTCCTACGCATTGCACCTTGCCCGCAACAATGAATTCGTGATCAAATCCACGGAGGAGCTCAAGGAGATACTGTTGGGGATCAATCCCCGGGAAAAGGAGCGTCACGAACGAATCAGGCAGATGATCTCTGATCTGCAGCAGTATTCGGTGGGGCACGACTGGGAAGAGTTCAGGCTCTATTTCGAAGAGGTTCACCAGTCGTTCGAGAAAAACCTGAGTACTGCTTTCAAGGACTTATCCCCGAATGATAAAAAGATATGCGCATTGCTGAAATTAGGCTTATCGACAAAAGAGATTGCCTCCATTACTTTCAGGGAACTGCGCAGTGTAGAGTCGGCCAGAAACCGCCTCAGGAAGAAACTCGGGCTTGCAGCCGATGTGAATATACATAATTTTTTATCGCAGTTTTAATACTTGATATTCAGAATTATAATCTATATTGCCGTAGTGAATTATCAGGTCTTCTGCCTTTTGCCGTAGTATGGATATGGCATATAAATGCATTATATGCCGGCCTGACCCTAATTTAGCCGAATAATTTTTGTCTATGAATCAATTTTAACAATTAATATTAACCAACAGGAAAATGAAAACAACCCTTCGGAATTTTTTCATCCCGGCATCCTTTGCCGGCTTTGCCGCACTGCTGCTGATCCTTGGTACCGTCATGATCCCGGGCCGGGTACTTGCGCAATGGAACACCAATACATCGGTGAATGAGTTGATATCCACCCTCCCGACTGCCGACATCCAGTCAGTTTCAACGAGCGACGGGAAAACCTGGATCGCCTTTTATCACCAGAACGGTGGAAACTATGACATGCGGGCCCAGTTGGTCGATGCCAATGGTTATAAACTGCTCGGGACCGACGGGATGCTGGTCAGCAACCAGACTTCAGGATCGGCAACCTATGTGTTCAACGTTTGCGTGGATGCTTCCAACAACCTGATCATCGGCTGCCAGGATGAACGCACCGGTTCGGACCAGGCAGTATTGTATAAAATTTCCCAGTCGGGATCCATGCTGTGGCCTGCAACAGGTGTTGTACTGGGTGGCGGATTGTCACCCTATCCCTGCGCGCTGAGCAATGGCGAGGTGGCAGTTGCCTGGAACGAATCCACCAGCAACACCCTCAAACTTCAGAAGGTTACAACCACTGGGACCCTGGCATGGGGATCACCCATCTCCATTACAGTTGGGACATCCAACACAACCCGCGGCCAGATCATCGCAAATACAGCCGGCAGGTTTACCGTGGTTTATCAGAAAAGGGGCGTTGGTATTTCGACAACACTGTATTCGCAGATGTTTGACAATTCCGGAACTGCGCTGTACGGGGCGTTGCAGATATGCAACCAGACGACCAGCGGAGCGCGTTACTATTCCATTACTGCTGAGGTGGACACCGTATATTTTGGCTATTATTCCTCCTCGGGAAGCCGTTTCAACTCCTTCCTCCAGAGAATCAACCCGACTGGCGCCATTCCGTGGGGGATGAACGGTTCGAATTTCAATACTTCCGTTTCCTCCAGCGACAACTACCAGACGACCACCAATATCAACATGACACCCGGATCCAGCTATGTGTGGTCCGTTTGTACATTCTGCGATCCAAACCAGGTGCAGTATGGCGTTTACATACAAAAATTTCTTAAGACAACCGGCGGCCGCCAGTTTACCGATGCCGCCAAAGTTGTTTACGCGATCAGCACCAGCACCGATGAGCAATGGGGCCAGCTGGCACTCGTAAACGACACCCCGATGTTCCTGACCGAGGATTTCGTGTCCAAATTGTACGCCACCCGTCTGGATGCCAGCGGCAATTTTACCTGGCCCGGCAACAGGATCGAAATAAGTTCCACAACTGCAACCGCCGGTTCGCCTAAGATGCGCATGGGGTTCACCCCCGACGGCCCGAACAGGTGCGCGGCGGTATGGACTGAAAACAGGACCGGGACCTATTTCGGTTATGCCCAGGGAGTTTCAATTGGCGGTCTTGTCGGTCTGACGGTTGCTACCCAGGGTGCAGTTCCTGCCACCATCACCTCAAATGGCGGTACTTTGCAGATGGTTGCCACCGTTTTCCCGGCAACCGCAAGCCAGAGCGTCACCTGGAGCATCGTCCCCGGAACGGGCAGTGCTTCAATTTCTGCCACGGGACTTGTCACCGCGATCACCAATGGCACGGTCTATGCGAAAGCCATAGCCCTACAGGACATTACTGTTAAGGATTCATTGCTGGTAACCATTTCAAATCAGGCGGTGACGGTTCCCACCGTGGTGACGCTTGCAGCGACTGCTGTAACTGGCACCACAGCCACACTTAACGGTTCCGTAACGGCCAATTCTGCAGCAACAACGGTATCATTCAACTGGGGACTTACCGTTGCTTACGGTAATACCGTGGCCGCAACACCGGGAACCGTCAATGGAACCTCCGCAACCGCAGTGCTGACCAATCTCACAAGTCTTACCCCTGCCACAACCTATCACTTCCGCGTTACTGCGACCAACACTGCCGGAACTACCAATGGAAACGACCTTACCTTTTCAACTCCGGCGGCAGCACCCACTGTCATTACCAATTCCCCTTCAAATGTTGTGGTGAACGGCGCCCAGATGAACGGCACGGTCACGGCAAACAATTTATCAACTACTGTTTCCTTTGATTACGGTCTTACAGCAAGTTACGGGAGTAATGTCGCAGCAACACCTCCGACAGTCAACGGGCTTACACCAACAGCTGTCCTGGCGACCCTCAGCGGCCTGCCAACCCTCACCCTCTATCACTACCGCTGTGTCGCCATAAACTCGGTCGGTACTTCCTATGGCGCCGACATGACTTTCACGACCGGCTGCCAGACTCCCGTCACCCCCGGGACCATTGCAGGTCCCGCAAGTGTTTGCCAGAACCAGGCCGGTGTGGTCTATTCCGTCCCAACCATCACCAACGCGACCAGTTATACCTGGACGGTTCCGGCAGGGGCTACGATCACAGCCGGGACAGGGACCAACAGCATCACCGTCTCCTTTTCGCCAACAGCCGTGTCAGGAACCATCACCGTTACCGGGACAAACACCTGTGCCACAGGCCCGACTGGATCAACGCCGGTTACCGTCAATACAGCCCCGGTTCCCACCATCACCGGGACAAACACTGTTTGTGTCGGATCAGGTACAGTTGGTTATACGACCGAAGCCGGGATGAACACCTATACATGGACTGTTTCGGCAGGTGGAACCATTGTTTCAGGTACCGGAACGAATATAATCCAGGTACAATGGACAACCGCCGGGGCTCAGACCGTATCGGTCACCTACCACAATGCCAATGGTTGCGCGCCACAAAACCCCGTCACTTATAATGTTACAGTTAACGGGCTTCCTGCTGCAGCCGGAGGTATCACCGGTACGGCCGCGGTATGCGGCGGTGCCCAGGGTGTTGCTTACTCGGTCGCCACAATCTCAGGGGCCCTTGCGTATGTATGGAACCTCCCGACCGGTGCAACGATCGCTTCCGGTGCCAATACCAATTCCATTACGGTCAACTTTGCCGGCAATGCCAATTCCGGAAATATAAACGTTGCCGGGAACAACCTTTGCGGGAACGGCAATACTTCGCCCGACTTTGCAGTTACGGTAAACGCCCTTCCTGCAGCGGCAGGGACCATTACGGGCGATGCAAACGTATGCCTTGGCTCGACAGGACATGTTTACTCGGTGCCCGTCATCACCAGCGCCGCCAATTATACCTGGACCCTTCCTGCCGGGACGACCATCACTTCGGGCCAGAACAGCCCTTCTATCACGGTGACCTTCGGTCCGGCGGCAGTTTCGGGAAATATAAGTGTGGTGGGTGCCAACACTTGCGGAAACGGAACGGCCTCACCGAACTTTGCAGTTGCGGTGCACCCGGTTCCTGCAACACCGGTGATTACCGCCAACGGGTTTTTACTGACGTCAAGCGCCCCTGTGGGAAACCAGTGGTATGTGAACGGGGCAACCCTTGCGGGGGCAACCGGGCAGACGGTTATTGCCACGCTGCCGGGATGGTACACCACGTTGGTAACCCTGAACGGCTGTTCATCCGATACCTCCAACCGTATCCATATCATCGTTGGCATCGATGAGAAAACCGGCGCGAACGTCGATATCTACCCGGTTCCCAATGATGGCCGGTTCAACATTTCGATCAGCTGCACTTCTGAAGTGACTTACGAACTGGAAATCTTCAACAATATCGGGATAAAGGTATATGGCGATAAATCGATCACTGTTAAAGGGACATTGGTTACCCCGGTGGACCTTCGCCCGGCTCCCAGCGGACTTTATACCGTCATTCTGAGGAACAGGGATCACCAGGTTGTGAATAAGATCCTGGTAAACAGGTAACAGAATCCAGAATAATAATAACAAAAAAGGTAAAACGGGAAACTGTTTTACCTTTTTTTATGACCGGCTGACCGCTTCGGTGCGCAACCGCAAAGCCTATTTCATCACCTTCAGCAGTTCCTCACCCAGCCCGATCTTATAGCCTTCGGAGATGTAATTGATTGTCCCACTTGGGCTGATGGAAATGACCACGGGGAAATTTTTAAGCCCGCTGATAGTAACCTGCGGATCGGATAGTTTCACCGGGAATATCTGTTCACAGGAACAGGCGATATTCGAAGCAATACTGGCGGATTCTTTCCGCTGAAAATCTTTCATCTGTTCCTCGTTCGGGAAAATGAGGACGAACCGTCCTTTCCACTTCCCAAATTCCGGTTTTCGCAGCCTGAGATCCGCGACCAGGTGCTTGGTCGGTTCCTTATCCGGATCAACCCATATCATGACCATCCCGTTTGGAATTTTGCCACCCACCTGGGCCGGGTCTATTTTGCCATATACCGGAGGGGGCAGCTGGTTCTTTCTCAGGGATACGGTCTGTGAAACCGTTTTGCCGGTTTCCACGCTGAATGACCGCATGGAAGCAAGCACGGTGCCCCCTTCGATACGGTTCCCGGTCACAACCAGGTAATTGCCTGGTGTCAGCGACAGTGTGCACGGGAAATGAGCCACCAGCGGATCATTCTCATAGTCGAGCGACCTGTAAAAACCATTGTCGAATTTTTCAATGGTAAAATGAGTGTAATATTCGGGCGCCCGTCCGTTTCCGGGATCGGAATCCAGGATGAGGTTCCCCCTGGCATTGCTTTCCTGTTCATGTTTTTCAAAATAGACATCATGCCAGGTATTCTCTGAGAAATACTGCGGCACTCTGGTTCCGGGCTCCAGCCTTGACGGGATGCTGAAATAGCGGCACATGGCAACAAAGAGGATGTCGCGTGAATGGCTGTCGGCGATCTTAAGTTCAAAAGTACCGGCCGGCGTGAGCGGCGCCCTTGCCCAGTTGGAGGAGGCATTGATGGAGATGTTTTTCCTGGTCCAGGCAACCAGTTCTTCCGGGTTTTTGCGACTCTTTCCGGGCATATCCGGGTCGGTGCTTTTCTGAAAAAATGCCCTGAAGGGTTTCAGCCATTCATTGTCGACCCTTGGTGATAAAACATATTCGTTGTAAAAACCTGGTTTCACACCCGCCGGTATAACGAAGTCGGCATTGACCTGGCCGGCCAGTACGTCCGCAGTCACGTCACGGAGGTCTTTTTCGGAAATGACGCCAAGGAGCGGGAATACCAGGTTCCGCTTTGCTTCCGGTGTTCCGGTAATGAAATCGATGATTTCACGCCAGTTTCCGCGACTCTTCTTCAGGAAAATCCAGAGGGTGTCGGGATTCATCTTCAGGGTGTTGGCAAGGCGCACGCACTTGGCCGAATCAATGAAGGTCGATTCATAACCGGAACGGAGTTTGTCCTCGAATTCCAGCCTCTTCGTATTCACCAGTTTCAGGGAGTCGCTGATACCTGTTCCGGTCTTGATTTCAGGAGGCGGCACGATATCAAGTGTTTCACTGAAGGAATCCCTGGCTTTCCTTTCAAGGATAACATCAACCGTGTCCTGGTCCCTGACCGTTGCTTTCCGGTACCCGAACATACCATTCTTCGATGCCCATACCAGCAGGTCACCGTAACCGGTTCTGAAGGCGGCTGTTCCGTTTTTTCCGGATACTGTATTATGCAACGTGTAAAATTCGGCATAGTTGTACAATTGGAATTCCACGATAGCGCTGTCGACCGGCCGTTTTTGATGGTCGAGAACACGTGCAACAATGCGCTTGGTTGCTGCATAATTGGATAGAACATTGATCCGCGTAAACATGGGGTCCCTTACGAGCACATCCTCAGGTCCTTCGTAATCGCCAAAAACGTTGGTGTTGACCAGCATCGCACGTTTTGCAGGCGCGGTGAACCATGCAAGGTCGAGATCGGCGTCGGGTTCGCAGGCTCCGATGAAGTGCCATTTTCCGTCCACCCACACTTCGACCCAGGCGTGATTGTCATCGCTGTGGGCCCAGCGCGGCGTGTAACATTGCCTTGCCGGGATGCCCCCTGCCCGCAATGCCGCGACGGTGAAGGTTGATTCTTCGCCGCAACGGCCATAGGCGGTTTTCACCGAGGCGAGCGGGGATGAGGTACGCCCGTCGGACCCGCGGTAGGTGACCTTTTCGTGACACCAATGGTTGATCTCCAGGACTGCCTCCTTCATGGGCAATTTTTTGATTCGGTCTTTCAACTCCATGAAAAAGACCCACCGGGAGGAATCCAGGTTTTCGTTATTCACCCGGATGGGCAGGACGAAATGGCGGAAAAGGTTTTCCGGAACCTTTTTACCCCAGCTGAAGGTATCACGGGCTGCAAAAGAGGCCCTGACATTCTTCAGAAAAAAATCACCATCATAATCTGCCAGGTCGCTCAGCGGGCTGTATGCATACAGGAACTTTAGCGCCTCTTTTTCACGGGTGGACAGGTTGTTTCTGAAAACGTCAAAAAGTTGTTTGGACCGGTTGCGGGCAAGTTCTTTCTGCTGCCTGAAACGGATGTCCACCTTGTTCCGGTAAGCAGGGTCGGTGATGAAATGGTCGTTATGGCAGCCCGAAAGCAGGAGGGAGGCGAGGATCGTGATAAACAGGACGTTTCTCATATCAGGGGATTGGATTTTGTTTTGCAGTGGCTACCTGGAAAAAGTTATTGACAAACGTATTACTTTTTGGTGAAACGGCGATTAAGCATAAATACATATTTTTTTTACCACAATAGGCACATTAGGCACACCAGGATCACAATAGAAAAAGAAAACCATGCTCACACAAAAAAGATTAAACGATCTCACTCGTTCCATTATCGGGGCGGCAATTGAGGTTCACAGGGAACTTGGGCCGGGGCTGCTTGAAAGTGTTTACGAAAAATGTATGCGATATCTTCTCATCGAAAAAGGGTTAATAATTGCTGCTCAACAAAAGGTTCCGATCATTTTCAGGGGATTGTACCTAAATACAGATCTTCGTCTGGATTTACTTGTAGAAGATTGCATTATTCTCAAAATAAAAGCAGTTGACTACCTGCTGCCAGTTCACCTGGCTCAAATGCTTACCTATCTCAAACTGCTTCAGAAACCAAAAGGCATCATTATAAACTTTAACTGTACGAATATTTTCAAAGAGGGTCAAAAAACAATGGTCACAGATCTTTATACCCGCTTGCCGAATGGCTACTAATGTGTTCCTATTGTGCCTGTTGAGCCTATTGTGGTATATTTTTAAACCTGTATACCTCTATGTTGATTTACCTGGAACATCACGCAACGGGGGGCAACAACCGTCTTAATAATTCAACACCATCTCACTTGCAGAAACCGGTATCTCAACCATCCGCTCAGTATTTGACCGGAGCTTCAATGCATAATCCCTGTCGCCCGAGCGAAGGCTCATGATCTCTCCGAAAGAATGGAGCACAAGCCTGAAGGAGGTGAATTTTGACACAAAACTTCCTTCCGGTTTCGAAAAGGCAATGGTTTTATGAACCGGATCAAAGGTTATGGTACGATTCAGGCACTGCCCGTTTTCAAACTGGTAGGTGAGTCCGTCATCCTCATAATATTTGAATGTATTGGGCTTGTCCCCGTTGTAAATGTTGATTTCAAGGGTGGGGGAGGGCTTCTGATCGGTGAACTGGACATCCGACTGCATCGGGATGATCCCCGAAGCTTTGACAAACACCGGGAGGTCGTTCAAAGGCGCGTCAACCGTTACCTCGGCATTCCCTTTATAGGGTTCCCCGGAACTGAACCTGTACCACATCCCTTCGGGCAGGTATACCTTTGCAGCAAGCTGGTTGCACGACACGGGGATTACCAGCAGGTTATCGCCGAACATGTATTCATTCTGGTATGCCCACCAGTAAATCTTTTCATCATAGGTGTAGTTGATTGAAAGGCTGCGCGCGACAGGGAGTCCGCTTAACGTGGATTCATGAAACGCGGAATAAATGTACGGAAGGAGCCTGTAACGCTGTACAATCATCTCCCTGACCATTCGTTCCACGTTCAGGCCGAAGGCCCAGGGTTCCTTGCTTTTCGTATCCCATGCAGAGTGATTCCTGTAGAACGGGGTATAGACACCCAGTGACATCCAGCGGGTAAACAACTGTTCCGTTGGATTCCCCATAAAACCGCCAACATCGGGACCTGTGAAAGAAACGCCCGACAACCCGAGACCTGTGACCATTCGTGCCGAAAGCAGCATATGTTCATCGGTGGCGTCGTTGTCGCCCGTCCAGACAGCCGAAAAGCGCTGAATCCCGGCATACCCGGCACGTGTCAGTACGAAGGGGCGCCTCCCTTTCAGGAGCTCGCGGGTACCTTCGTAGGTTGCCCGCGACATCTCGAGCCCGTAAATATTGTGGGCCTTCGTGATGGGTGCCTTTTGACCGTCAAAATCAAACTGGACGATGTTGGGGATGCTTTGTCCCCATGCACTCGGTTCGTTCATGTCGTTCCAGAACCCTTCAACCCCGGGTTCGGAAAGGCGGTTGAAAGAGGCACCCCACCATTTCCTGACGGCCTCTTTCGTAAAATCAGGAAAATGACATCTTCCGGGCCATACGCTGCCGGTATAATCGCTGCCATCGGGATATTTTGCGAAATAATTGTTCGCAACACCTTCATTGTATGCAAAATAATCTTTATCGATTTTGATTCCCGGGTCGACGATGGTGACCAGGTGAAATCCCATTTCATTCAGTTTGCCGGTCATCGCCTTTGGCTGGGGAAATTTCTCCTTATCCCATGTGAATATTTTGTACTTGTCCATGTAATCGATGTCGAGGTAGATCACATCGCATGGGATCTTCTTGTCGCGGAATTTCCGGGCAATGCTCATAACCTCCGATTCCGGGAAATAGCTCCAGCGGCACTGCTGGTAACCCAGGCTCCAGATGGGTGGCAATGGCATCCGGCCGGTGAGCCAGGTGTAATCGCGGATGATCCCGGCAACGGTGGAAGCACCAAAAAAGTAATAGTTCATCTCCCCGTCTGCGGCCGAAAATGAGGAGAAGGCTTCATCGGTCGAGGCGCCGAAATTAAATTTTGTTCTGTATGAATTGTCAAGAAAAAGGCCATAGGTAAGATGACCGTGGATACCGATGAAGAAGGGAATGCTCTGGTACAGGGGATCTAGGTTGGTGGCATACGCGGGCACATCGGAATTCCAGTTTTCGAAAGAGTTTCCGCGTTTATCGAAATTCCCGGTCTTTTCACCCAGTCCAAGGAATTTCTCACCAGCAAACAGTTTCCGGTAAGTGGTAACTTCTGTTCCCAGCCATGATACGGGCATCCCGGGCTGGTCAACCGAGATCAGCTCTCCTTTCAGTGTTTTAAAGGCAACCCTGAATGGAGTCCTGAAAACAACCAGGTTCAGCGAGTCGGTTGCGAACAGCAGCGAATCCCTGTTTTCGGAAAGCTGTCTCAAGATCCCGGCAGGTGACTGGATCACGGCATACGACTGGTCCTTCCCGGGTTCCCCGCGGGTGATCCGGATACGGATGACGGCAGGAGCGTAGGCCTCGATGGTGGCAATACTGTTCCCGTTGCCGAATGAATAACCGTGCAGGGTTTTCCTGACGGTTTTTACATCTCCTGAAAATTCGACCGGTTTGGTTTGACCATGGAGAAGGAATGGGACCACAACGAGCAGCGGCAGGATGATTTTTTTGATCATGGGAATTGGTTTTAAGCGTTTTCCAAAACAAAAACGAACATGCAGGTTAATTTCAAAAATGTAATGAACAGGAAGAAAATGTCCTCAGATACTCCCCTGTTCCGTCCTGTGAATGATCTCATTCTGAAGATCTTCTCCCAGGTCATTGAAATAATCGGAATAACCGGCTACGCGAACGATCAGGTCGCGGTATTTTTCGGGATGTTTCTGCGCGTCGCGGAGGGTGTCGGCCGATACCACGTTGAACTGTATGTGGTGACCGTCCATCTTGAAATAACCCCGGATTAATGCGGTAACCTTTCGGATGCTTTCGTCGTCCCTGAAAAACCCCGGGGAGAACTTCTGGTTCAGAAGGGTCCCGCCGGTTCGGATGTGGTCGATCTTTGATGCTGATTTCAACACTGCCGTGGGGCCTTTTATATCGGCACCCTGAACCGGGGAAATCCCTTCTGAAAGCGGTTCCTTTGCTAGCCTCCCGTCGGGGAGCGCGTCGATCACGCTGCCGAAGTAAACGTGGCAGGTGGTTGGCAACAGGTTGATCCGGTGAAATCCGCCAAGGGCATTGGGCCGGCCGTTTATACAATCGTAATAAAGTTCAAAAACGGCTTTAGCCTGGTCATCGGCATAATCATCGTCATTGCCGTATTTCGGGGTATCATGGATCAGGGAGGCCCTGAATTCCGCGAAATCCTCAAAATTCTTCGAGAGCGCGTTCATCATCCCGCTCATGGAGATGGTTTTCCTGTCATACACATGGTACCTGATCGCGGTTAGCGCGTCGGTCATGGTACCCAGCCCGACCCCCTGGATATAGGTGGTGTTGTACCTGGCACCACCTGCGTTGTAATCCATCCCGGAAGCGATGCAATCATCGATGATCAGCGAAAGGAAGGGAACAGGCAGGTATTGCGCGAAAACCTGGGCGATGATGTTGTTGCCCCTGATTTTTATATCGGTAAAATGCTTTAACTGGACACCGAAGGCTGTTATCAGCTCTTCAAAGGTCCCGAACCGGCATGGGTCGCCCGTCTGCAGGCCAATCAGCCTGCCGGTGCGGGGGTCGGTGCCGTTGTGGAGTGTGATCTCGAGCACTTTCGGGATGTTGAAATAGCCGCTCAGGATGTAGGCCTCGGTTCCGAAAGCGCCCGACTCGACACACCCGCTGGCGCCGCCGTTGCGGGCGTCGGTAATCTCTTTTCCCTGTCTCACCAGTTCCTGGATGATGGCATCGGTATTGAAATAGGAGGGCTGGCCAAAGCCGGTCTTGGTGATCTGCAGCGTGCGGTGGATCAGGCTGTCGGGGTTCTTTTTGCTGACCTGCACCATGGAACTGGGCTGCAGGAGCCGCATCTCTTCAATCACATCAAGCAGGATGAAGGTCATCTCGTTTACGGCATCGGAACCGTCGGATTTAACGCCGCCAAGGTTGATGAGGGAGAAATCGGTGTAGGTGTTGCTTTCCTGCGCCGTAACCCCGACTTTGGGCGGGGCCGGATGGTTGTTGAACTTGATCCAGAAGCATTCGAGAAGTTCGACGGCCTTCTCTTTGGTGAGGGTGCCGGCTTCGGTCTCTTTCTTGTAAAAAGGATACAGGTGCTGGTCGAGCCTGCCGGGATTGAATGAGTCCCATGGATTGAGTTCGGTGATCACGCACAAATGTACAAACCAGTAATACTGCAGGGCTTCATGGAAGGTTTGGGGAGCGTGGGCCGGCACCCTCCGGCAGATGGAGGCCAGCTCTTTCAGTTCGCAACGGGAAACTGCTGACGGGTGACCGGTGGCGATCAACTCAAGTTTCTCCGCATAACGGCTGGCATAACCGATCACCGCCTCCGCAGCGATTTCCATGGCTTTCAGTTCTTCGTCCTTTGCCAGTCCCTGCGGGTCGTTCAGCCAGTCGATGACCTTTCTTGATTCCCTGATTTCTGCAATGAGGTCCAACATCCCTTTCCGGTAGATCTTATCCCCGGCTACGGTATGCCCCGGGCCGCGCTGTTCCTGGAATTCCGTAAAGATCCCGGCCCGGTATGCCTCCATCCATTCGGGAGGGAGTGTGCGCATGATGCGGTCGCGGTTTGAACGGCCGCGCCAGAAAGGGATGATCGTTTCCTCGTAGTTTTTCCGGGTTGCTGCATCCACATTGAAGGAAACCTTTTTCCGGTTGTCAAGAATGTCCAGGTCTTCAAGCGTATGGACACATATTTCAGGGTATGTTGGGCATGCCTTGGGAGCAGGACCGCGCTCGCCAACGATTAACTCCCCATCATTGTAACAGAGTTCCTTGTTTGTCAGAATATGGTCCAGGGTCATGGCGCGCATTACCGGAACCGATACTTCACGTTCAATCCCCGAACTGTAAAACCCGGTAACCAGCAGGGCCCGTTCGTCCGAAATCCGGTTTACTGAACTCAGGCTTGCTTCGCGGAGAATTTTAATGCGGTCTGTCATAGGATCTGGTTTGGAGCCGGAGGCCGGGATTTGTACTTAACTGCAAAATTACCACAACTTTATTCAAATACCAATTCTAAGGTGACCGGGTGATACAGGATTTTGACCAAGAGTACCCGTCGCTGTGTGCAATTTGTCATAAATTTGCATCGAATAACAAATTGAAACAGCATTTCCATGAAAAAAATCTGTCTTGCCCTCTTCCTGGTATTCCCTTATGCTCAGGTGTTCTCACAGAATTCGATCAGTATCGATGCCGGGTACCTGAGAAGCCATACCAATGTTTCAGAGTATCTCAGGACGGGGCGATCATCGAACCTGATGGATTCTGTAAAGATATACCCGGATGTCAATTCATTCCAGGCGGATTTTCATGCCGATTTCGATCTGGGAAAGCGGTTTTATTTTTCAACAGGGTTCCATTATGCCCGAAAAGGCCTGGCTGAAGTAGATCATGCCGATACCGTTGCCACCTTTTTTGTGCATCCCATCCAGCACTATGTTGGTTTATCCTTCCTGGTTGGCTACCGTTACCAGTTCAAGCATTCCAGGTTCGGATTGTTGGGAGCAACGGGTCCGCAGGTTGATTTTGCCGTTGGTAAACCAAACAACGGGGCCCTTTATTCCGGGACTTACCAGCAATTCTTCATGCCATTTTCACGTTTCAACGAAGTGGATCTCTCCTGGACCGTGGAAGCAGGGCCAACCTTCAGGCTCGGACCGGGCGATGCTGCCCTGAAATTATGCTATAAATACGGTTTGAGTGATGTGCTTGAGGATGCATTTATCATCGGAAGAAGCTCATCCTTCGGAATTACGCTTGGATATTCGATCAGATTGACAAAGTAATCAACCCACGCCGGGATTCAGCTCCCGATTGTCACATCAAGGCCAAGAGCCTCGAATTCCATTTTCAGGGGAGCCAGTTCCTCCGGTTTAAGGTCGGGAAGTTGCGCCAGGGGATTTTCTTTAGAGAACCGGCGGTATTTTTCCCTTGCCATACCATGATAGGGCAGGAGGCTTATTTTTAAGGCAGCCTTACGGGGATCAGCGGCAATAAAGGATTTCAGAAGGCCAATATTTTCTGTTGTATCGGTGATCCCCGGAATCACAGGGAATCGCAGGCAGATATTTTTGCCCTCCTTTACCAGGTATTCCAGGTTTTCATGAATGGGCATGTTCGATACACCGGTATATCTGATGTGCGACATTTCATCCATGAGTTTGAGGTCGAACAGTACCAGGTCGGCAAATCGCGCCACCTGCTCCATGGCCTGCCGCGAAGCGTAACCTGAAGTGTCGAGCGTGGTATGGATGCCCCGCAACCGGCAGGCCTTCATCAGTTCACCCAAAAAAAGCTCCTGCATCAATGGTTCGCCGCCCGAAAAGGTGACCCCGCCCCCCGATTCATCATAAAAGATGCGGTCCCTTTCAATCTCGGCCATGACCTCCAGGGGGGTCATCCACCTGCCGGTGGCCTCATTGTGACTGAACGTTTGGCCGTCAAGTGTGATGTGCTTAACCGAATGTTCGATCTGGTGGTCGCGGCTTTCAGGATTGTGGCACCACAAGCAGTTCAGCGGGCAGCCCTTGAAAAAGACTGTTGTCCGGATCCCCGGTCCGTCGTGGACACAGAACCGCCTGATATCGAAAATCAACCCCTTCGCCATCTCCCGCTCTTTCCTGACAGTTTCTTCCCTAATCAATTTTCTCCTCGCAATAAAACCTGATCATTCTCGAAATCGCATCCGTACAAACAGGACAAAAGCCCGGGGCTTCATTGGTTTTCATACGGCAGTCCATCACAGGGCTGAAGATTCCCTTTGCAACATAACCTCCACCTTCAAACATGCCGGTATTATTTTTGAATTTCTCGCTGCGGGGGGTGGGTAAGGGTGTTCCGGGGGTAACCAGTTTCTGCCATTTTGAGGAAAAATTGACATTGGTGGTGATGTTGGGCTCCCAGGGTTCAAATTTCAGGTTGTAAAAATCGCTGTAGGTCACTTCGGAGGTGTAATACTCATCTGCAAGTCCAGCAAATTCATGACCGAATTCGTGGAGGGCAACAATCTGCGAAAGCTGGTGATCGACCGTTCCCTCGCCGTAATGGTTATAGAAACCCCCGCCACCGTATCGGGTGCTGTTGACCAGAACAAAAATGACATCATAGGGCACATTGGCGGCGATATCGTAAACAGCTTTGGTATCGAAAGTGGTAAGGTAGCGATCCATGTCGAAGGTGTAAAAGCTGCTGTGGACGCTGGTATTAACGAAAACATCCTTTCCAGGGATGGTGATTCCCGATTCGTCGGAGGGCGATTCAACGGCATAGAAGTTAAAGGAGGAGGCATGACCGGCATAAGGTTCGGACGACATGAAGTAATCCATCATGCGTTTCGCATCCTTTCGAAACTTGTCCATCTCCGTCGCTGTATATCCTTCGGCCAGGAATGCAATGTCGACATGGTTGGAGGGATCGCCCGAATCCTTAATTTTCGAGAATTTGTAAGGATGCACCGATTCACGGTTGATGAAATAATCAACCGGATTGATGAACCTTTCAAAAAGCACTTCGAACTGGTTGGTGTTGTATGATCTTTTTTCAATTACAAACCTGACAGTGGACTTCGGAAAGGGCATCACTGCCGTCATGGGAAATGCCCTTTTCATTTTTTTTGCCTCGGGCGTTCCTTTCCATTCCTGGAACAGGGTGCTGAACCCGCGAGAAAAGATCATTTTCCTGGATGCTGAATCATACAGGCTGTAACGATAGGTGCCAAAACCAAACGGGTCGACCAGGTTTTTCTGTGGCCCGCCCCAGCGCGGCTCCTCTTTCATCTGGCTGAAAAAGACGGTTTCAGATCCGGCATCTCCCGAAAGGAAATAATCGATCCTCAGGGTCTTCGATTCAAAAACCACATCATACGGCAGGGGTTCCTCTGCGATCGGAACTGCGGCAATTGCGGCGGTCAGGTCGGCCTGCGCATGAACGGGTGAAGGGAAACAGAGCACACCTATGGTCAACAGTGCCATCCCGGTTTTACAGATATTCATATGCATTATTTTAGGTATTGAAATGGAGTTCTTTAGTGGTCAAAATTAAGCAATTCACCTGAAAGGGTGTAAATTTATCAACATTAAGTCACACCTGGATGGCTTTCGGGTTGGGTTTCTCTATTTTGTCCTGACCTGCACCACGATCATGCCACCGAGCATTAGCATGCATCCGAAGATCATGCGTTGGGTAAGTTGTTCATGAAGGATGAGCCAGCCTCCAGCAACCGCGAATACAGCTTCCAGGCTAAGGATGATGGAAGCATGCGTGGGATGTGCCGTTTTCTGGGCGATCACCTGCAGGGTATAGGCCACGCCGACCGACAAAATCCCCCCGTAGGCAATCGGAAGCCAGGCCTGCATGATGGAGCCGGCGGTGACCGATTCGGTTGAAAAGGCAACCATCAGGTTGAGAATTGCACAGATTGAAAACTGGATGACTGCCAGCAGGAAGCTGTCCATAAGGGGCGACAGCCAGGCAATAAACAACACATGAAAGGTGAAGACGATGGCGCAATACAATACCAGTTTGTCGCCGGGGGCAAGTGAAAACCCGCTGGTCATGCTGAGGAGGTAAAGTCCGGCGACCGAAAGCACGGCCCCGATCCACATGGTGAGATGCGACCGTTGTCCGAAAAGTAACCCGACAATGGGGACGAACACCACGTACAGTCCTGTGATAAAACCTGCCTTCCCGGCCGATGTTTGTTGCAGGCCCAGTTGCTGCAGTGCTACACCTCCAAACAGCAGCAACCCGGTCATCAGGCTGCCGATCATGATCTTGCGGCGGTCGGCCGGGTGGGAAATTTTCAGCAATGGTCCGGATTTCGAGGCTTTCGCAAAAAGGAAGGGAAGGAGGATGAGGGTTCCCATGGTAAACCTGACGCCGTTGTAAGTGAAAGGCCCAACATAATTCATCCCGATCCTCTGGGCGACAAAAGCAAAACCCCAGATAACCGCGGCAACCAGCAATATTAAATCCGACCTGAATTTCATTTGAAAATTGTTTTCAGTCAACCCCTAACCCTAAATCGTAAATCGTAAATCGTAAACCGTAAATAATAAAGGTGTTATTCAATGCTGATCTCATCCGCAAAGATCCACGCCTTGCTGCCTGCACCCGGATGCCAGGCAGGGCACATGCCCCGGTTCCTGGCCACCACCTTTACGTAGCGGCATTTCACTCCTTTTAATGTCACTGAAAATTCTTTGGTCCGGGGGCCATCCGCCTTCTCGTCCACATCATTTGTCACGGTGTTCACTTTGTCGAAATTTGTACCGTCGCCGGAGGTCCAGAAGGTCACATCCGCAGGCATGAAGATCCAGGCTCCCTGGTCCTGCAAACAGCCCAGCGACAATTTATGAACGGTCAGATCCGCACCGAGTTCGACAACGGCGTCGATGTTAACACCCTCATATCCCTGCCAGGTGCCGGTCTTGAAATTTTCACCGCCACGCAGGAAGTCGATCAGCGCGAGGTCGCCGCCTGCTGAATATTGTCCGGCATATGGTGTATTGAGTTTGATCTTGCGATTCCGTGGAATTTTGATGAACCGTGCTTCGATGTCATAGCTTTTCGGGGTTTCCCTGCCCTTTGCAAAGGCCCTCAGGGTGGTCGATTTGCGCAAAAGAAATGGACGCTGGTATACCGGCGATCGCATGGAGGCTTCCGACCCGTCGAGGGTAAAATGAATTTCGGCGTCGTGCATGGCGCAGGATAGCCCCACCTCGGTTGAATCCATAAAGGTGTGGCTGCCCTGGTGCACCGAAGGAACCGGGGTGATCTGGTACTCGGAAACATAGGAGTCGGGGAAGGCGCCGAAACCGATTCCCCATGCCTTGTTGGGCTGGGGACCCATATTGACCACCAGTTCACCGCCTTTGAGGATCTCTTCGTGGGAGATGTAGCATCGGGTGTATGGTTTCCCGTTCAGGCTGGCCGACTGGATATAGTAGTTTTGTTCGCAGACATTGATGGCTTTGATGATAAAGGACTTGCCGTTCTCCAGGTTAAGGGTGGCTTTTGGAAAAACCGGCGTCCCAAAGGCATAAAGACCCGAACCAGGGGTGACAGGGTAAAATCCCATCGCGCTGAGCACGTACCATGCCGACATCTGGCCGCAGTCTTCATTGCCAATCAGACCGTCGGGTGCGTTTTTATAAAAATCCTGGCAGATGCGGTGAACCAGTTTCTGTGTTTCCCAGGGAAAACCTGCATAATCATAAAGGTATGCCATATGGTGGCTCGGCTCGTTACCGTGTGCATACTGCCCGATCATCCCGCTGATATCCGCCTGGTCGCGGCCGGTGGTTTTGGAATCGGCTGAAAAGAGGTCGTTCAGCTTGTTTTTAAAATTGCTCCTGCCCCCCATGAGATTCATCAGGCCGCCAAGGTCCTGCGGAACATAAAAATTATATTGCCAGCAATTGGCCTCGGTATAGTTGAAGTTTACCTCCGAAGGGTCGAAAGGGGTGACCCAGGTTTCGTTGGATTTTGCACGGATAAATCCCGTTATCCGGTCAAAGAGGTTTTTGTAATTCTGTGAACGGAGCAGGTAGGTCTTATAATCCTCCATGTTTCCCAGCGATTTTGCCATCATGGCGATGCACCAGTCATCATAGGCATATTCAAGGGTCTTTGACACCGATTCCCCTTCACGGTCGGCCGGGATATAACCCTTCGTTTTGTAATATTTCAGCCCAAGATGATCCTGCACTGCGCTGTGTTTCATTGCTTCCAGCGCTTTGTTCCCGTCGAATCCCCTGATACCTTTCAGCCAGGCGTCGGCGATGACCGGCACCGAATGGTAGCCGATCATGCATCCTGTTTCATTGCCCGAGAGTTCCCAGACCGGGAGCATGCCTCCCTCGGTGTACTGGCGCAGGAAGGTGTTGACGAAGTCGTTCACACGTTTTGGCTCGATCAGCGTATAGAGCGGGTTGGCTGCACGGTAAGTGTCCCAGAGCGAAAAAACCGTGTAATAATCAAACCCGTCTGTTTTATGTACTTTCAGGTCGCGGCCGCGGTACTGCCCATCCACATCACAATATATGTTGGGCTGCAGCAATGTATGATAAAGGGCGGTATAGAAGATCACCTGCTGGTCGCGGGTGCCATCTTCTACCATGATCCTGCCCAGCGCTTTGTTCCATGCTGCAGTGGCCTGTCCTGCTACTGCATCAAAATCCCAGCCTGGAAGTTCCTCCTCCAGGTTTTTGCGGGCCCCTTCGATACTGACACCCGAAATACCGACTTTGACAAGTATCTGTTCATTTTTTCCAGCAGGGAAGGTGAAGAATGCCTTCAGGTCGGTACCACTGGCTTCGGTGAGCGATGCTGACAACTGGCCACCCGACGAGACCGTGTGGGATACAAATGTTTTTGAGAACTTCGCCACAAAATAGATCATCTGGCGTGACGCCCATGCCTCCGAAATACGGAAGCCCTCCACTTCGTCGTTGCCGGTAATCTTCAAACCCGATTCCAGAACCTTATCGCGGTGTTTCAGGTCGATGACAATATTTGCCGCTTCCGTTGCAGGAAAGGTATAGCGGTGCAGCCCGACCCTGGCTGTTGCTGTAAGTTCGGCCCGGATCATCCCCTTCAGGTTTTCCACGCGGTAATAGCCGGGGGATGCAATTTCGTCCTGTTTCCTGAACGGGGATTTATAGCCATAATCTTTCAGGTTGACGGCCCCTGCGACCGGCATGACCAGGATGTCGCCATAATCTGAGCAACCTGTACCGCTGAGGTGTGTATGGCTGAAGCCGTAGATCACCGAATCACTTCCATGATAGGCCGAGCAACCGTCCCAGCCATCGAGACGGGTATCGGGGCTCAGTTGGACCATCCCGAAAGGTACACTTACCCCGGGAAAGGTGTGCCCGTGACCACTCGTCCCGATAAAGGGGTTTACCTTTCCGGTAAGCTGAACCGGGTTTTGGGCCCTGGTGGCGGTTGTTCCTGAAGAGACCAGCCCGGAAAGGATGCATCCGGCGGCAAACGCGGTTAAATGACGGTTGAAAAACATAGGTGTGAATTTATCACTTCAAAAATTCATGAAAGCGCAAGGTGTCAATAAGTATCGGCAAGGCTCTTCAAAACAATCAGATCTTTCACCAGGAGATTTTTTTTCGGCGTCGTGAACTTTATCTCGACCGGTATTCCCGGAAGGATGTCGAAATAATTATCCGAGAATTCTCCCCTGACGGTTGTCGAAAGGGAAAGGTTTTTGACTAGTTTGTCCGATGATAACCGGATGATATAACCACCGGTTGTTTCCCTGGCCTCTTTTTTAATGGAAGGAATGTCAAGAAGAAGATCTTTCGGGGAGACAAAATAGAGCAGGTGCGTCTCATGGAGCCCCGGGTCAGATTTGCCGTCCAGGTTCACCTGCAGCACAAGTCCTGCCGGGTTCAGCGGACCCGTCAGCGCCGTTTGAAGGGTATCATAATAGATCCCGGCGGTATTCGGGCGGATGGTAACCGGCTGTTTTCTTTCAAACCAGGTTTTTCCGCTGAAATCGAGGAGCCTGACCGACAGGACCGCCTCCTGTGTTGTTAATTGGTCAGTTGAAATGGACACCCTGATGCGGCCTTTCTCAGCTACCGGTGAAATAAGGGTGCGGGCATAGGCATGGGTTACCGCGAAGTGAAGCGCCTTCTTTTTGCCGTAATAGTCGCGCGACGACCAGGAAACCACCGGCCAGCAGTCGTTCAACTGCCAGTAAAGGGTCCCCATGCAGTAAGGCTGCGCCCTGCGATGGGCCTCGATGGCAGTAGTGATCCCACGTGCCTGCAAAAGCTGGCTCACATAAATATAGGATTCAAAATCCTTCGGTTTTTTGTAATCCCTGAGCAGGAATTCATCAATGGTTTCATATCCAACGGGGTGTTTCTGGTGCGTTTTCAGTACCGGCGAACCCAGTTGCCTCTCCCCCGGGGTCGTAAACCGGTTGATCGTGGTGAGGTCGGGGAAACCCTGGAAACCATACTCCGACATGAACCGTCCGACCTTTTTTTCGTAATTGGAAAATGGTTCTTTGCCCCACCAGACGCCCCAGTAATGTGAATCGCCATTCTTCAGGCTTTCGGGGTGACCCCATCCATACAATGGCGAAGAGGCGATATAGGGCCGAAGGGTATCTAAACCGTGTACGTTGTTGGGCAGGATTACGTTGAATATCAATTTATAATCCTTGAAAATTCTTGCCGAATCGGCTGGAGAATACCCAAATTGTTTTTGCCAGCCCCAGTTTTTCCATCCTTCGTCAATTTCATTGTTGCCGCACCAAAGCGCGAGGCACGGGTGTCGCCTTAGCCGCACGATGTTCTGGATCGCTTCATCCCTGACATTATCGAAGAATTTCTTTCCACCCGGGTACATGGAACAGGCAAACATAAAATCCTGCCACACGAGAATCCCGTTCTCATCGCAGAGGTCATAAAAAATGTCGTTTTCATAGATTCCGCCTCCCCAAATACGGAGCATGTTCATGTTGGCATCCTTCACATCGCGGATAAGGGCGCGGTAACTGGAATCTTTGACCCTTGGCAGGAAATTGTCCTGCGGGATGTAATTGGCGCCCTTGGCAAACATTGGGATTCCGTTTACCCTGAAATAGAAGGTGCGTCCGGCTGAATCAAGGTCCTGGACCAGCTCGACGGTACGCAGACCGATGTTCTGGTGACCCGAGGAGACCAGTTGCCCGTCGTAATAGACCTCGTACCTGAAATTATAGAGTTTCGGCGCTCCCATGCCATTGGGCCACCATCGCTCGGGATTTTTAAGGATGATATCGCCCGACAAAATATTCGGTCCCCTCTTCAGGATGATCGACTGACGAAGCACCTCGGCAGAATCATGGAATATCCTTACTTCACAGGGATTATCAAGTTCGGAGAACATGGTGAATTGGGCGGTTAGCTTTGCTGCCGAATCGGAAAGGGATTTCTGGATAAAATGAACGTTGAGCACATTCAACGCGTTCCACTTGCGGATGTAAACCGGGCGCCAGATCCCGCTGGTTACGAACGTTGGTCCCCAGTCCCAGCCAAACTGGTAGGCGGCCTTGCGGCAAACCACCTTTTCATCGCCGGGCAGTTTGGCGGGAAGCAGGCCGTAACGGTTCTTATTTTCGGCATTCACCGCCGGAAACTGGATTCTCAGCGTGTTGGCGCCGATATGCAGGTATCGCTTGATATCCACATACCATTCACGGAACATATTGTCGGCCACAAGGATCAGTGAATCGTTCAGGTAAACGTTGGCATAGGTGTCGAGCCCTTTGCTTACCAGTTCAATGTGCCGCCAGGCAAAATTTCCCTCGCCGTACTGGAAGGTTTTGACATATTCCCAGCCCACATCTCCTATCCACTGGAGTTTTGTTTCATTGTCGCCCATAAAGGGGTCGGGGATCACATTGTTCCGCAACAGGTCGAGGTGAACCACGCCCGGCACTTTTGCCGGCATCCATTCTTTGGTTCCCGCACGGCGGAATTTCCAGTTTCCGTTCAGCGAATAGGTATCCTGGTCCTGGGCGGAGCAGGTGACTGAAAAGGTGATAAAAATCAAAAGGATCAGCGATGCCGGGATGCGATTCATAAGCCCATGTTTACACCGCAAATTTACGTTTTATACCATTACCTTCAGAGGACTTATTTGCGATTTGCCGCGGTCACGGAAGGGGACTGATTCCGGCAGAACCAATCCCTGAAATCATCATTTCCAACATTTGGCAGGAAGGATGCGCCGGCATCGGATTTCTTATTACTTTTATCCTGAATAATTAAACGGACCTGATGATGAACCTGTCGAACCTTACCACCCGGTTTTTCGAACTTTACGGAAACCCCGATGAGAAACCAAAGCTGTTCTTTGCACCGGGAAGGGTGAACCTGATCGGTGAGCATACCGATTACAACGGCGGATTCGTGCTGCCGTGCGCGCTCCAGTATGGCACCTACCTCCTTATCAGGCATTCTGCCGGCCCGGTGATGCGGTTTGCTTCGACCAACATGGAATTCAGGACTGAAATCCCCCTTGAAAGACTTTCGGAAAAGGTCGGATCGCAATGGGTCAATTATCCGCTCGGGATCTTTGATCAGTTCAGGCAGATGAACATTGCCTTTGGTGGGTTCGACATGCTCTTTTCGGGCGATATCCCCAACAGTGCCGGGCTCTCCTCGTCGGCATCCATAGAGATGGTTACCGCCTATGCCCTCACCGTCATGCTGAATGCCGGCCAACTGGAGATGGTCGACCTGGTAAAGTTGTCTCAACGCTCTGAAAATGAGTTTATCGGACTCAACTGCGGTATCATGGACATGTTTGCCATTGGCATGGGAAAAAAGGATTTCGCGATTTTCCTGAATTGCCGCACTCTTGAATACAAGCGCGTCTCGTTCGTGCTGAATGGTTTTAAACTAATCATTGCCAACACCAATAAGAAAAGAGGGCTGGCCGACTCAAAATACAATGAAAGGGTTGCCGAATGCCAGCTGGCTGTGACCTACCTCGGTCAGAAAATGCCGCTTTCAAAACTTGGGGAACTCAGTTTCATGCAGTTTTTCAAAATGCAGGATACCATCCCCGACGAACTTGTCCGCCGCAGGGCTCGCCATGTGATCTCAGAGAACCAACGTGTGCTCAATGCCGTTTCCTGCCTGCAGAAGGGCGATATCGTACAGTTCGGTGCGCTGATGAATGCCTCGCATGAATCGTTGCGCGAAAATTACGAGGTGACCGGCTTCGAACTTGATACGATGGTGGCCGCTGCACAGAAGATCAACGGAGTAGTGGGCGCGCGCATGACAGGCGCCGGGTTTGGCGGTTGTGCCGTTTTCCTGGTCACCGAAAAGGTGGTGAATGCCGTCATAGAACAGGTGGGCCACGAATACGAAGAAAAAACAGGGATCATCCCCGATTTCTATCTCGCCGAGGTTTCCGACGGAGTAGGTGAGATCATAAACCATCAGTCATAACAACGTTATGGGAAGCAAGAAGGAAAAATCAAGGGAAAAGGAGACCGTTAAAAAGACGAAGCCAGCGGAAAAAACAGCCGGCAAGGAAAAAAAGGTCGTCATTGTCCACGAAGATGAAGGAACCGATAAAATGGCCAACCGGCTGTACGAGGAGAAGATGGTCAAACTCCAGGTGGAGCTGGTCAGGCTGCAGGAATGGATCAAGTACAAGGGATTGCGGGTGGTTGTCCTGTTCGAGGGTCGCGATGCCGCCGGGAAGGGCGGTGCCATCAAGCGAATCACCGAAAGCCTCAATCCCAGGGTTTGCCGTGTGGTCGCATTGGGCGTTCCCACCGAAAAGGAGAAGACGCAGTGGTATTTCCAGCGGTATGTCTCGCATCTCCCGGCAGCCGGAGAAATGGTCCTTTTCGACCGCAGCTGGTACAACAGGGCAGGGGTGGAGCGCGTCATGGGTTTCTGCAGCGACGCCGAATACTGGGACTTCCTTCGTTCGTGCCCAAGTTTCGAAAGCATGCTGATCCGCTCCGGCATCATCCTCATCAAGTATTGGTTTTCAGTGAGTGACAGGGAACAGGAAAAACGCTTCGTGCAGCGGATCAACGACCCGACCCGCCGGTGGAAGATCAGCCCGATGGATGTGGAATCACGCACGCGATGGGTCGATTATTCCAGGGCAAAGGATGAGATGTTTTCATATACCGACACGAAACTTTCGCCCTGGTATGTGGTTGAAGCCGACGACAAGCGCCGGGCCCGCCTTAACTGCATCAGCCACCTGCTCAGCCAGGTGCCGCACGAAGATGTCCCGCGCGAAACCATCATCCTGCCCCCGATGGTGAAGGACAAATCCTACGTAAGGCCTCCCATGTCGGAACAGACCTTTGTGCCCCAGAAGTACTGAAGAAACTGTATCGCAAGGTGAAGTGACCGGGTTTAGATTTAACAGCATTTCCCGATGTACCGGTCAAGAAATAACTTTCCATCATTGTCCATTGTACCTGATCTCTTTCAGGACGAATTTTCCATAGGTGAATTTCCCGTCGGGATAGGTGTAAACCGCTTCGCCTTTGGTCCAGATGTTGATCCCGTTGAGGTTCTGGTAGTCTGAAACGGGGGTGGTGAAAGGGTATTGCTTCATTTCGTTCACCTCGGTGCGGTCGTTTGAAAGAAAGTTAGTCAGCTGGCCTTTCTCATTAAAATAGAGGACAGCGGAAATGGTAATTCCATGGTTGGTGAAAATGGCCCTGCAGGTGTTGCTGTCGATCTCCTCCCATTTGATCCGTTTGTCAACCAGGGTGGCGGGCGCCATCAGGCACATGTCGTTGAAAAGGGTGACCGTTTCGGTCTTATCCAGGATCTCCCCCGAAATGTTAACGACTTTAACCATTCCCAGCAAACGGATGTCCATGGTGGCTTTTCCTTTCATGAACCGGTGGTAACCGGAAATATTTAACCCGAACATGCTTCCCTTCATAAAGAACAGCCGGACAGGATCGTCAAAGAAGTTGAACTGTTCGGAGGTGTAATCCGCGAAATTCTTCCCCCTGGCACGCATCCGGACCTCGAAAGTGACCTTCATATTTTTCACCCTGGGTTTGTTTACGGCACCAGTGTAGCGCAGGTAACGCTGAACCGGGCCCGGCAATGCCTGCAGGTCGGCCTCCTTCAGGATTTCAGTGGATAATGCATTGCTGGTATGCATGTTTTCCGCAACGTCTTTCCGGTAGCCTTTCTCAAAACCGGTAATAAAGAAACAGAGGATCGCGGCGACCAGCATGATCCCATTGGCAACCGTGCCGAATTTCGCATCCTGCCATGCCAGGATGATCAAAATTTGTGAAACGAGGGCAGCAGCCAGTCCCACCATCCACCATGCATCATTTTTAAGCAGAAGCAAAACGGCAGTTGTAACAAACAGGATGGCCACTGCAAGCCATACCATCCCCGCGGGTTTCGAAATATCACCGGTAAGCCGTGTCATTCCGGCACTGCCGTATGCCTTTGCAAAACCCATGAGGTGAATAAGCCCGTGGATGGTGATTATAAAAATGAAAAAATATTTCATGACGTCCTGATTTTATAAGTTGTGATTGTTTGCACTTCTCCGGCAACATTACCGTGATGCTGGAACCGAAAAGCGAAAAATCGTGGTCTCTGTAAATTTCTCCCCGGGATACAAGATCGTATTTGGGAACGAAGGCTGGTTGGGCGAATCCGGAAAATGCTGGGTCTCCATGCACAACCCGTAATGCTGACGGTATATTTTGCCTCCCTTGCCGTGGTTCGTGCCATCGAGAAAATTGCCTGAATAAAACTGAAGTCCCGGCTGCGTGGTGAACACTTCGACCTGCCTGCCTGAGCGCGGGTCATACAGTCGGGCAGCCATTGCCAGGCCCCCTCGTGAATTGTTCAAAACAAAATTGTGATCGTAACCTCCCGGAACCTTGTCGATCCGCTCGCCGATCGCGTGCGGCTTGGTGAAATCCATGGCCGTGCCGTGAACTTCGGGGAGCTTCCCCGTCGGGATAAGCTCGCCGTTCACCTCGGTGAACCGGCCTGCGTCAATGGTAAGCTCATGCGCGAGTATATCGGTTTCAGCCCCGCCCAGGTTGAAGTAGGTGTGGTTTGCTATGTTCACGGGGGTGGGTTTGTCGGTGGTGGCCTCCATCACCATGGATAGTTCGTTTTTATCATTCAGACGGTAGGTGACCTTTACCTCCAGGTTCCCCGGGTAACCCTCTTCCCCATCCTTGCTCTGGTAGGTCATCTCCAGTCCGACAAATCCGGAGTCACTGATCTTCCTTGCATCCCAGACAACCTTGTCAAACCCTTTGATCCCTCCGTGCAGGCTGTTATTTCCATTGTTGACGGCCAACTGGTACTTCGTTCCGCCAAGGATGAAACGCCCTTTCGCAATGCGGTTTGCATACCGTCCAACAATGGCCCCGAAATATGGACTGGATGCAAGATAGTCTTTCAGGCTGTCGTAACCCAATACGACATCCCCCATTTTATCGTCCCTGCCGGGAACCAGGATGGAGGTGATGATGGCGCCGTAGTTGGTGATCTTAACGGTCATCCCCGACCCATTGGTGAGGGTATAAAGAAAAACTTCCTTTTGGTCAAAAGTCCCAAAGTTTGTTTTCATGATGGCATGTCTTTTAATTGAATCGGGGCGAACCGGATGAGCAGCAGAACTGTTGTTCATGTGGCACGAAACCAGGGTCAGCATCAGCAGAACTGCAGGATATGCAATGATTAAACGTTTCATATGTTAACATTTATATTTTCGGGCCAAATGGAATAGCTATAAATTATCCTTCACGGTTTGCATGTACCTTGTACATATGAAAATTTCATATAATCTGTTTCGGTTTTTTATTATTTGTCAATTGGTTGCCCTATTTTAAAATACATTCCCTATTTCCAAAAATCGTAATAATTATACCATTGAAGGGGATAAGCGCGGATGGTTTTTTCGAGTTCCGAAACATAGTCTTTGATCGGACCGGTAACCAGTTCCGCGCGTTTCATCGGGTTCGAAAGGGAAGGGATACGACGCAGGGGAGTGGCCGAAAAGCGGTAGTGGCGGCGGGATGTCTTTACGGCGAATACATAGGAAACCGGCACTTTGAAATAGGAGGCGATGTGCCATGGCCCTGTAGGAAAGGCTGCCGGTTCACCAAGGAAGCCGACCCGCACGCTTTTGTTTCCTTCCACGAAACGGTCGCCGGTGATGGCGATGATCTCCTTTCTTTCAAGTGCTTTCTGGATCTCCAGCATATGCGAAAGATCCGGTCCCATTTTGATGAAGTTGACATTGCGGTCCTCCAGGATGTCCGACATATACTGGCTGATGGCGGCGTGTTCCGCATCAAAAACCAGCAGGTTGATCTTCTTGTCGAGAAATGCGAGGGTTTTGGTGCCGACCTCCCAGTTGCCCACGTGGCCGCTGATGAGAATCCCGCCGTCGTGCATCTCCAGGAGGTGTTCCCTGCCGAGGAGGGAAAAGGTGAAATTGTGCCTGATCCCCGCGAGGATGGTGGTTTTATCGATGAGAACCTGGCCGAAAAGATAATAGTTCCGGAAGATGCTGGCCAGTGTATTTATTTTGTTGCGGCCGAGCCGGTCGTGGTAAAAATACCAGATTGCCCTGAAGGCCTTCCGGGAGGCAAAGACAAAGTAGGAGGACACGAAAAGAAGCAGGAAATAGGCAAAATTCAGTCCCAGGTAACGGATACACCAAACAAAAATCCTGTATCCCAGCACATTACCCCTGCTTTTCCCCTCCCATTTATCCATATCCAAAATCGTTAATCGTAAATCGTAATTCGTAAATTATCTTCTCCCGACCCTCGGGAACCATGCCGGCACCTTTTCGCAATATTCCTTCCAGTTTTCACCGAAACGGCGTTCAAGTTGTGGTTCTTCATAATTGACAACAATAAGGTAGATGATCCTCGACATGGCAATCAGCCACAGGATGAGGATAAAATGGCCGTAAGTGAGTATCTCCCCGAAAACCACCAGGACCAGGGCCCACATCATCGGATGGCGGACGATACCGTAAATGCTGCGTGCCATGATCTTCTGAGGGGCCGAAGTGACCAGCGGGGTGCCCTTGCCGAAGAGGAACATCAGCACCGAGCACCAGATCGCCAGCGCCAGTCCCGCCCACATGAAAAAGATACCGATCCACTCAACCCAGGGGAGACCGAAGCCATCCTGTTCCCGCACCGGAACGAGTTTCATCAGGAAATGCGGGATAATGTATAAAACGCTGAAAGGGCCGATGAAGCCGTAAAGTGCCCCGTCAACCAGGCGCAAGAGGTTTTTGTAAATGATTTTGAACATTGATTGTGATTTTAATTTTCGGTTCATTTCTGATCCCGGAATCTGCCACGAATTTAGACTTTTTCAACGTATGACATCCCCGGGGTTGCGGATAACGAAAAAATTATTGGAGGTGAGCCCTTCCCGGCCGGCGACCTCAAAGGTAAAACCATACGCTGAAACAATTTCACGCAGTCTTGCCGCGCTGGTGAAATTAAGTTCACCCATTGCCCAGGCCGTTTTATTGAACCGGAATACTTTCGTTGAGAAGAATTCGGTCATCCGGGTCACCCGATGGCGGCTTCCCCGCGATTCATCACCTTCACGGATGAGGATCACCCCGCCGGGCTTCAGGTTTCGCATGCAGCAGGCGATGAGCGATTCCTGTTGCGGATGTGTGAGGTAATGCAGCACATCCCCCAGCAGGAAAGCATCCTTCGGAGTAACAGGATATTTGGTTATATCGGCATGGATGAATGTAATTCGTTCATTTTTAAGATATCCGTTGGCCGCGACCGTGATCTTCTGTTTATCATGATCAACGCCGGTGATGGTCCGGCTGCCGGAGGTAAGCATGAGCATGTAGGAAATGTAACCGTAACCACAACCCAGGTCCAGGATGTCTCCTTTTTCAGGGATTAAACGGCACCAGGTGTCGAAATTATTCTCCAGGATCATCTTCACCCTGAGGTACCATTCCAGCACCGGCCCGCAGTAAATATAATTGAGCTGCAGGCTTCTCCTGTAATAAACTGCGGTGGCATGACCGGCACGGAATGTTTCAAAAGCACCGGTCAGGTATTTCCTGACCATCCTGGTACGTTCGCTGTAATGTCGTCCGAATTCCTGGCTGGAGGGCACAATCCGTGGCAGGATCTTCATATGAAGCCGGTTGGGCTTCCCCCAGAAAACCCCTTTTGGAAGAAAATCGAACCCTCCCGAGATCATGACAGGAAGGATATCAAGACTGAGTTTTTCGGCTATGTAAAAGGCGCCCCGGTGAAAACGCTGGATATGGCCATCCTTCGACCGGTGACCCTCAGGGAAGACCAGTACGGAATATCCTTCGTCAATCCGCTGACGTATCAGTTCCAGTGAATTGTCGATGCTGTCAGTCACAGGGATAAAACCGGCAACACGGGCAACCGGGCCAAAAATACGGTTCCGGAATACCCATTCGTGGGTGAGGATGACGATTTTGGGATGCAGCCTGAGCAGGGCAGGGGTATCGATGAGCGACTGATGATTGCAGATGATGATGGCAGGTTTTGAAAAATGTTCATCGGACGGGTTTTCAATGGAATGGTTCCAGGGAAAGGTGATCCAGATATAGGTACTGCTCAGCCTGCAGAAAATTCGGTGAAACAGTTCCTGTTTTCTTGCGCGCGGAATGGGAAGCAGCGGGCTGACCAGGGTGCTGTAAAGTACCAGGATAACGGCAATCAGCGAAATGGGGATCCAGGCGACAAAGATGGCATAGACCATATAGCGCAGCGTCATCGGGTAGGTGCCCTGCTGTTTGGGCAGGAGAACCATCCAATTGGCCAGCAATGGCTGCAGTGAAAGTGAAATGAGCACCACGCTCAGGATGCCGAAGATGGAAATGATGGCGATGGAATTCAGTGCCGGGTGCCGGGCAAAGAAAAGGGCTCCCACCCCGATCAGGGTGGTGGAAGAAGAGAGCATGATCGACACGCGGTAGGTTTTCATGTCGTCAATCCCGGTTTTGTACCGGCTCAGCATTCCGCGCATCATCAGGATGCTGTAATCGACGCCCAGTCCGAAAATGAAGGTGGAGATGATAATGTTGAAAATATTGAACCTGATGCCGGTGATCCCCATGAACCCGAGGGTGACCAGCCAGCTGAAAAACATGGGAAGCGAGGTGATGACGGCCAATTCGATTCGTCCAAAGGAGATCAGCAGCAGCAGCGTCACAAAAACCATCGAGAGGGTGACCAGCAAACCAAAATCGTGTTTTACATTCAGCACAAAGCGGGTGGTGAGCTCCTGGCGGTCGAAAACTACCATTTCAGGGTCGTGTTCAAGGGCTTTGTAGACGGTTTGCATTTGGGGGCCGGTCACCTTTACGATCCCTGAAACCATGGTCATGTCGTGCGTTTCGTTGATCCAATCACTGAATAGGAGTTTCCTGAAAGCCAGGCTTTGCGCAGGGGCGATGAGGGGAAATGAAGTTTCGGTCATGATCCTGATGCCTGCAACAGCCTTGCCGGTAAAGCCGATCTTTTTCCCAAGCTTTTCCGCCATGCCGGAAAAGACTGATTTCCTTTCCCCGGTCCAGAATTCACGCCATTTTTTAAGTTTTACCCGCTGGATGGAATCAGACAGCAGCAGCGTGCTGATCCCGGAATATCCTTCGATTTTACCCTCTTTTTTCAGGGTTTCAAGCAGTCTTTGCGTTCGTTCATTCCGCTGAAGCGCCTCATCCAGGTTTTTCCCCGTGGCGACGACATAAACGTTCACCATGTTACTGCGGGATATCCGGTCGAAATCATGTTCGGCCTTTTTGAGCGGTTTCGGCAAATAGTTCAGTGAGTTCATGTCCTTTTCAAACCCGGCCCTGCCGGCGAAAAAGAGGCTGATCACACCCGCTGCCATAAGCCCGATGATGAGCCAGGGCTTTGTACCAAAATCGGTTTCAGCCAGCCGGTCGATAAAAGTTGTGGTTTTTTCCTTTCCATCTTTGGGCAGTAGCTGCCTGCCAAGAAGCTGGGGCAGGATAACCAGGGCGCACATGGAGGCACCGAGCACGCTGATGGCGGTAAACCATCCCAGGTCGTGCAGTACCGCCGAATTGAGGAAGATAAGGCACAGGAAAACCCCGACGGTGGTCAGGCTGCAGATGATGATGGTTTGGGTCATGTCCCTGATCACCTGTTCAACCGATTTTTTACGACGGTAATGGTTGACCATGTATAGCGCGTAATCGATGATCAGACCAAGGATGACCGACCCGATGCCGAGGGCGATGAACGACACCCGTCCTTTCACCAGGTACAGGATGGCAAGTGCCAGCCCCCCGCCGACAATGGCGGGGACGAATCCAAGCAACGGCACCAGGAAGTTCCTGAAATACCATCCCAGCAGGAGGAAGATCAGGACGACTGCGATCAGCAATGTGAGGATTATATCGATCTTGATCTGCCATGCATTGCCAACGGCAGTTGCTGCGTACCCGAAATATTCGGCTGAAACGCGGTTTCCCGTTGACGAGGAAACCATCCTTGTGTACCTGTCGAGCCGGGCGACCAATGTTGAGTTTTTATTGGTCTCGGTGGAGGGTTGCGCAGGGGTGATGAACATCAGCATATGCTTCAGGTCGGGGGTGAAGATGCAGCCGTTGTAAAAAATGAATTGATCCTCCGACCTGAGGGATGCCAGTTTTTTATATGCCAGTCCGGATATGCCCGCCGGATCCTTTAAAAGCAGTTGTTTGACCACAAGGCTGGCAGGGGAGACGAGCAGCCGGTAGTTGGATCGCAATACAGATTCAAGGCGGCCGGGTAGCATCAGACTGTCGATCAACTGGTAATCCCTGTCATCCAGGAACAGCGGCAGGTGGTCGTCGATGATCTGCTGTGCGGCATTGAACAGCGAATCGTCAAGTTGCATGAAAATTTCACGGATATAACTGGAATCGAGACTTGAATGAAGGCTGTCGCGCAGCGCCCCGGCGGCGGCGACCAGCGCATCAGGATCGGCCTGTGCGTTGCTGTCGGACAGGGCAAAACTGACAACAAGTTTGTCGGCGAACCTGAAATTACGGATCACATATTCATAGCGGCTCAGCTTTGCATTCCCCCTGGTGAGTCCTGAAATATCCTCCTCCAGCCTGATCTTCGATCCGAACCAGCTGATAAAGCCGGCCAGTAATAACAGGAAAAGGTAAAATACCTTCCGGTGGCGAAGAAAATACCGGTAAAGAATAACGAAAAATTCTGACATATGGTTTTCCTGTTCCGGTCGCTGGCCGGGTGGAATAGGGATGCAGTCGTCCGCCTGGCAATAACCGCTGCAATATTACACAAAAAATCCAGTGATCGGAACCTGCGTAAGGGAAGTTATAATACCACGATCTTCCATACCTTCCAGTTGGAATCACAGTTCACATGTATGAAATAGACCCCGGCGGCCAGGAGTGAGAGGTCAATTTCGGCAGGAGCGTCAAGGTCGGGTGAATCGATATGCCGGCTGAAAACCTTTTTGCCAAACTGATCCTCGGCGAACAAATCGGCCGACTGGCAATCGCGGTAAAACCTGACATATTCCTTCTCCCTGGCAGGGTTGGGGTACAGGATAACAGGGTTCGACTGGTGCAGCGAGGGATTAACATGCAACAGAAGTGTTTCACAGGTTGTCCCGAGGTGCCGGTCATCGCCTGCAACCAGGCATACCGTGTAGATCCCGTAATCCTTATAAACGTGCGATGGATTTTTCACCTCAGATGAATCGCCGTCGCCGAATTTCCACTTCCAGTAAGCGGTACCGGGTGTCAGGTCGCTGAAGTTGGCCAGAAGGTCGTTTGTTGCTGCCGGCTCCGCGGATATCTGCAGGGTGAGTGCGATCATCATATAAATAGTCTCGTATGCACTGCTGGTGCCACACGAATCGGTAATGGTCAGACAAACATGGTAGATGCCGGGTTCGGCATAAACATGCACGGGATTTTTTACGGACGACGAGGTGCTGTCTCCGAAATCCCACAGCCGTGCGATCAGGCTGCCAAAGGTGGATGTATCGGTGAATACCGCCACCATGGTGTCGTAGGTACTGGAAAAGCCGGCCACCGGAGGCAGGCAGGCAATATGCAGGGTCTTGCAGGTGGAATCCGTCCCGCAACTGTTGGTTACCTTAAGACAAACGTTGAAATCGCCCGGGGAGAACTGGTGTACGGGGTTTTTGTCGGTGGTGGTGGACCCGTCGCCGAAATCCCAGTGATATTGGGCCGCCTGGAAGGATGAATCGGTAAAACTGACGGTGAGATCGTCTTCCCGGTAGGTATAACCTGCTATGGGATTCAGGCAGGGCCCAAAATTCCACAGGTCGTTGAGCATGACCCCTGTGTTGTAATAGGGATCGTAGGGATCGGACCGTCCGCCCATGATCCAGGCACCACCGTTCATGACAAAGGCGGTGGCGCTTACCCGTTTGCTGAATCCTGCGGGGGGATCCGGGACCTGCGTCCAGGTATTGGTTGATGGCGAATAGGCCCAGATGGTGATATAGGTCGCGCTCAGGGAGGTGCCAGTGCCGACAAATGCCATGTCACCCAGCACGAAGCCCATTGCCCCCGACCTTTTTCCGGGAAGATCGGCAATCCTGGTCCAGTGATCCGTCGCCGGGTCGTACTGGTAAAAATCCTGCGTGGTTTCGTAGGTGTTGGCCGCGCCGCAGCCGACATATCCCTTGCCGTTGATGCTGAACCCGACGGCGCCCGACTTGTGCTCAACCGGGAGGTCGGCCTTACGGACCCATGTATCGGTTTCGGGCGTGTAACACCACAAGTCGCGGAGATAGCCATACCCGTCATTGACTGATCCGCATGCCAGGTAAGCTTTGTTGCCGATGACGAAGGAACAGCTGCCGTAACGGTTTCCGCCGGGGAAATCCGCCATTCTTGTCCAGGCGAGGGTGGCCGGGTCAAACCGCCATACATCGTTGCGCCACATATGGGTGTTGTCGACCCCCAGGCAGATATAGCCCTTGCCATTGATGGCAAATGCCGTAGCGCCGTAACGGGCGCCTCCTGGAAAATCTGCGAGCTTGTCCCATGTATCGGTGGATGGCCGGTACCGGAAAAAACCGGCGGTGTATATACGCTGGGGGGCCTCAATGGCGCCCAGCCCGCAGAAAGCCTCATCTCCAACGACAAAGGAGATGTGGGCATACCGTCCCGGAGCAGGGAGGCTGCTTTTCTGGTTCCAGTCCGTCTGGCCAAACGAGGTGAAGACTGCCAGGAAAAACAGGAAAAAGACCAATTTTTTCATATGACCTTTTTTTAGATTTATCCAACGGCACAGCGAATGAAATATTCGGGAAAACACGAAGGGGTCCGCCACACTTTCATTCGGATTTTCAATGCTTCAGCACAAAGTTAATGCATAAAACAGGATTTTGTTTATGGCGATGGAAAAAAAATGGCAAAAGGGGAACTATTTCCGGTAGCTGGAAATCGTCTGGTATAACTCTTCGCGGTCGGGTGGGGATTTTGTGATCTGGCCGTTCATTTCGCATTCGAGGATCCGCTCGGGGTCGGGGCAGGAACTGAAGGCATAGATGGGGAGGTTGTGGAAGTAATCTCCATCCATGGCCCTGATGGCTCGGGTAACATCATATCCGTCGAGTTCGGGCATCATGATGTCCATCAGCACCACATCGTACACATTTTTCGTCAGGAGATCCAGCGCGATTCTGCCGTTGGCGGCAAGGTCGGTGGTGACCTGCCATTGCATAAGGATACGCATGAACAACCGCTGGTTAATCAGGTTGTCCTCCACTACCAAAACACGCAGACCTTGCAGACTCTGGAATCCGGGGTTGTTCATAATTAGAATAAATCTCCCGGTTAGCAGCAATAACTGTTCCACCCTTGATAGTTGAAAACAACACACTGATTATGAATGCAGTTATTTAAACCCCTGTTTGGCCAAAATTCCATTTTTGGGAATTTTCATCCCTGAATAGGAATTCCGGGAGAAATGCTGGCGGTCATGGCAATTGAAAAAAAGGGAAGATCTGGCGGTTCCCGGGTGATGGGTTCGGGCATGGTGCTCAAAAATAAAAAAACAAATCGCATAAATAGCACGAATCTGTTTTTTTTGTTTCTTTGCAGGTATATCTGCCTTCATCGAAAATTGAGAGCCCGGAATGGAGTCAACAGTTTAGGAATTGGTTCTCAACATCTTGCAGGGTTGATTATAAATTTTTAAAGCTAACCTCCATGGAATATTATTACAGTAAAGTGCTGACGACTTCGTTCGACGAGGCCATTCAGAAAGCCACCGACGCCCTGAAGGCGGAAGGATTCGGAATCATCTCGGATATTGATATCCGTTCGAAACTGCATGAAAAACTGGGCGTTGAATTCAAGAGATACAGGATACTCGGGGCGTGTAATCCCGGGTTCGCCTTCCAGGCACTTCAGTCTGAAGATAAAATCGGCACCATGCTGCCATGCAATGTTACCGTAATTGACCAGGGAGAGGGCATGGTGGAAATCGCGGCCGTGAATCCCATCGCCTCCATGATGGCTATTCAGAACGAGGCCCTGGTGCCGGTTGCAGCGGAGGTTTCCCTCCGTTTGCAGAAAGTTATCAACTCTTTGTAATCCGGGTAACAGGTTATCTAAGCGCCTGGTCGACCTATTCCTTCAGCCTGGTCGTGCTATAATCCCTGCGGACTGGAGACATCATTGTGTTCCTCTTCCCTTTCAGGCCGGAACTGAAGTTTTCCGAATTTATAAGTCAGGTTGATCCCGAAGGAACGGTAGGGAACCTGCCGGAGGGAGTTGAGGATGAAATTTTCGCCTGACATCTCGGTTTTCTGATCGACATATTTATTGAACGGGTTCACGGCGGTGAGGGCCACGCTGGCTTTTTTCCCGAAGAACTGTTTCCTGACAGCAAAATTGTAGGTTGTAAAGGAGGGAACCTTTCCCTGGACGGTAATCCTGGGCGAATTGAAGTTGCCGAAAAATTCAACAGCCAGGTTCCAAGGAAACTGGTACGAAAGGTTCAGGTTGATGCGGTATTCGAAACTATTCATGGAACCCGTTCCGCCATTGGTATTGCTGATGTACCTGTAAAATCCCGACAAATTTGACCGGATGCTGAGACCTTTCAGCGCGGTGACCGATCCGTAGAGGTTGATCCCGCCGCGCTGCTCCAGCGAAATGTTGGCACGGCTGGTGACTGTTACGTCGGAATAAAGTGAATCGCCTATTTTATAGGATGGATAGTAAGTGACGAATGACTGGATATCGTCGGTATTTCTCCTGTAAAAAGCAACAAAGCTGATATTTCCGCCTTTGTGAAACGATTTGTTGTACGCTGCCTCAAAACCATTGACCAGTTCGGGTTTCAGATCCGGGTTGCCGGTGGTGATATTATGCGGATCACTCAGGTTGATGAAGGGGTTGAGATCCCTGTAATCGGGTCGCTGGATGCGGAAGGAATAACTGAACCGTATGTTATCACGGTTTTTGAAGGTGTGCGAAAGCACCAGCGACGGTATGATCGTTTTATACCCGGGAGTATCAACATTCGGGTTGTTTGTGTAAACGATCCTGGTTCCGGTGTACTCATACCGGCCCCCGGCCTTGATATCGAGCCAGTGAAACAGGGTGAATGCCGCGGAAAGATAGCCCGCGTATATGTTCCGGTCGTATGTCAGGGTATAGGACTGGGTTTTGTCGGGTAAAAATTCATTGAAAGCGGGAGTGAAGGTATAGGTGTCGTTGTTGCTGCAGAGTTCATACAATACAGCTTTTACCCCTGTTTCAATGTTCACCGAAGCTCCGATCGGGAGGCTGTAATCAATCGACAGGTCCGTTTCGCGGTTGGTTCCGGGGTTGTATCCCTGTGATCCCGAAGTGATGGAATCGGGAGTGACGAGATTCTGTGACTGCTGGTAGGAGGAATAATTTTTTGAATAGCTAGAAGTATAAAGGAAATTCAGGTCGTGTCCCTTCCTGTTGAAATTATGGCGGTAGCCGAGGCTCCAGTCGTAAGTCTGGCCATGGTTGTCACTGACCGATTTCAATACGTTGGCCATGTCGCTGACCTGGTTCCCCGAAAGGTCGTAAACAAGGGTCTGCTGGCTGGTCGTACTGTTGGAGTTGTTTCCGAAGTAACTGTAATTCAGGGATGCGGTGATGTTATCCGTCGCTGCCGGGTTCCAGTCGAAACCAAGTCCGCCCTGGTAACCATATCTTTTGAATTTGCTGCTGCCGTCCTGGTTCATGTGCTGGTGACTCAGCGAATCTGCCGACAAACGGTCTAGGGAATTAAGCGTGGTCGAAGGCATCTGCGCATTCCCGCTCAGGTAGGCAGTTACGCCGATATGCCCGGTCCTTGCGTTCAGGTTTACCGATCCGTTTTCGAGACGTGTTCCGGCCGACAACGATGTGTTGCCGCTGATTCCCTTGACGGTTGTCTTTTTCAGGATGATGTTGATGATCCCGCCGGTTCCTTCGGCATCATATTTTGCGCCAGGACTGGTTACCACTTCGATGCTCTGGATGCGGCTGGCCGGGATTGTCTGGAGCACGTCGGTAATACTGTTCCCGAAAACGGTGGAAGGTTTTCCATCGATCAGGAACCGGATGTTTGAATTTCCCTGCAACTCCACATTCCCGTTGATGTCAACCGTCACCTGCGGGACCTTTTTCAGGACATCAATGGCAATCCCCGTTTGGGAGGTGATGTCGTTCTCGGCGTTGTAAATGAGTTTGTCGATTTTGTTCTCGATGATGTTTTTCTGGGCGGTGATGGTTACGTCCTTCAGGGTGGTGACGGAGGCGGAAAGCAATAGCGTTCCAAGCGAAAGTGTGCTCCTGCCGTCAATTTTAACAGGTGACAACACCTTTTTGCTGTAACCAATGAAGTCGATCACAACCCGGTAATTCCCTGCAGCGATATTGCCGACGCTGAATTTGCCTTTAATGTCGGAAGTGGTCCCTGTGACGATTCGTTCACCCCCTGCCTGGTAAACAGCAATGGTTGCGTATTCTACCGGGTTGCGGGTGAGTGAGTCAAGGATGATGCCTTCGATTTTTCCGTTTGATATTGGATTGTTTTGCCGGGCTTCCAGCCGGAATACAACAAGCAGGAGTAAAAACAGCAGCGTGAGATTTTTCAAGTTCAGGGCAGATAGGATATTTTTGAAGAAAGGAAATCCTGCTCTTCAAGGGACAGGTTTCATGGCTGCAAATTTCGGCAATTTTACCATAGGATCAAACCGGGAAAGCCGATTATTTCCCTTTTCATGACCTGTTTCGGAACTGATGCGGACCCTCTCCTGATTATTGGTAAACACGGAACCTGATCCACTCCTTTTCGATGGAGAACCCGGGGCCACGAAGAATGTAAATGGGAATTTCACGCTGTGGTTTCGTACAATCGGGGCAATGCAGGCAGCAGGCAGGAACCGGTCGGTTTGTATTTCATGAAATTGTCCCTGTAATTGTGCGTGTCATCTGTTGATCAGCGTATTCCTTTCGACTTCAGAATGTCCAGTATCCGGGGCATCATGGCCCTGGCCGACCTGATCCCTTCTTCGTACATGTGAAGGTTGAACTTGTCACTCAGGGCAGGGATCCCGGCAAGGTCGGACGAAATAATCACATCGGCATCCTTCATGCGCGCCATCTGGAGATTCCGCAAGGCCATCCCCATCGATCGCCTGTAAACCTTGTCCCTGTTTCCGAGCTCAGGCAAGGTGTCGAGGTCGGCCATCACATCTGCCGCGATGACAACAAGGGCGCCTTTACTGCGTGCAACATCCACGGCAACATTGTTCAGGATCCCACCCCAGGGTCATCCCATACATTTTAACTGGTACAAACAACCCGGGGATGGCGCAGGAGGCATTGACGGCAGGGGCGACAGGCCCCGGTTCAATGGCAACAGGGTTTCCGTGGATGATATCACCGGCCATGGCAATGAATGGGTTTTTGGGCATTCTCGGTGGCGGCATTTTCGCAGGTTCACGGATTACCATGTATTTCCGGGTACATGAACCTGCGAACAGCATGATGACCACCATGGCAGCGGCCATCATGCTGATTCTACGCATGCTGTAATATATCTTCATGCTATTTTGCCGTTCTGGTGAACAATCATGGTTTCATACCGCCGGCGCCCCTGGTCATGCAATCCATGCAACTGTTGTACAATTTACAACGAAAGGGCGCCCGGGTTCCAATTGTGAAAAGCAAAAATCTGAAACAAATTCAATTTGGTGATACGAACACCGGTTTTCCGGTCACCTACTAGATTTCCGCAAGGAACACATCCATCCCGGCAAGCAGGTCCCTGACCCGGTGCAGGTTCTCCAGGGTGATCAGCCCCGTAACATAGCCGAATTCATCAGAGTAATATCGCTCACGGATGTTTTCAAAACAGAAGAGATTCAGATCACTTTCTTTACTGTACCTGAGGTAAACGTTCACGTTGGCGTTGTTTGTGAATGCCGGTCTGCCGTCAAGCTTCATCTTCTTGTATTCGTAGCGGTAATCATAACCCCGCGCCGTGATGTCGGAAAGAACAGCCGAACCGGTAGGGTAAGCCCCGGCTCCCTTCCCGAACATGAACTGCTTGTCGTAAAAGGCACCCTTGATGACCACCCCGTTGAACTCATCCTCCACGTTGTAGATGTATTTATCGGGCGAAACCATCCTTGGCATTACGTAAAGCGACAGGCTTCCTTCGGGGTTCTTCCTGACCTGCGCCACCAGTTTTATTTTCCTTCCTTTCTCGCGCGCAAACTGCATATCCTTCTCCGATATGTTTGCAATCCCGCAGTTGAACACCTCCCCGGGCTGAACATACACGCCGAAGGCATGCACCGTGATGATCACGAGTTTGTACAGGGCGTCCAGTCCCCCGACATCAAAGGTCGGATCGCTTTCAGCGAAACCAAGCTCCTGGGCGAGGGTCAGGGCCGTTGCAAAATCTAATCCCTGGCTGAACATTTTTGTCAGGATATAATTGGAAGAGCCGTTCAGGATGCCGGTAACGCTCTGCAGCAGGTCGTTGTCGTAATACTCCTCGAGATTCCGGATGACCGGGATGCTCCCGCAGGCAGAGGCGTCGTAAAGCAGCCCGGTGCCATTCCCCGCCTGGAGGGTGATGAATTCGGGGAGATGTGCTGCAAGCATTTTTTTGTTGCCCGAGACCACGCTTTTTCCATGCTCCAGGGCCGATTTGACAATGGTATAGGCGGCCGCGGCGTCGTCGATGAGTTCTACCACCAGGTTGATGTCAGGGTCATCCAGGATATCCCCGGGATCAAAGGTGAACATCTCAGGGGGCAACTGACGCTGTTTTTCCCGGTTTTTGATGCATATCCTTGAAATGGTGGCATGGGTTGCAGGACTTTGCCTGAGTACTTCGTAGAGTCCGTTTCCCACGATCCCAAAGCCAAACAGACCGATGTTAATTTGCTGGTTCATTTTGCGTTGTATTGTAAAATTGTTGAATGATATTCGTTAGTTGTTCATTTTCGATCAGGAAACCGTCGTGCCCGAAAGCTGACGTGATCTCGCTGTAAAGGCCGCCCTGGATGTGGCGGATGATATTTTTCATCTCCTCGGGAGGGAACAGGATGTCGGTTGAAATCCCGACCGCCAGGGTGTTTGCCCTGATCTGCCCAAGTGCTTGTTCAAAATTCCCGCGCCCGCGCGCCACGTTATGGGTGTCCATGGCCCTCGAAATCACATGGTACGAATAGGCGTTGAAACGTTTCACCAGTTTTTCACCCTGGTACGTCTGGTAGGTCGAAGCCCTGAAGCCGGCTGTTTTAGTGTCATCGCCCTCCTCCTGCGTCTGGTTGTATGCCTGCCTGTTCCGGTAACTCAGCAATGCAACGGCCCTGGCTGCCTTCAGCCCGCCGAGCCCGCCGCCGGGGATGTCCTCATAAAAGGTGCGGTCGGCCTCAATGGCCATCCGCTGTGCCTGGTTGAAGGCAATGGCCCACGGCGAAAGCATTGCTGATGAAGCCAGCAGGATCATGTTCCTGAAAAGGTCCGGACAGGCGATGGCCCATTCCATCGACTGGTGTCCGCCGATCGAGCCGCCGATTACGGTATGAACCGATGCTATCCCAAGATGTTTCCTGAGCAGTTCATGCGCTGCAGCCATGTCGCGGATTGTAATTTCGGGGAACCTGCGGTACCAAGGACTTCCGGTAGAAGGATCTTCCGAAAGCGGGCCGCTGGTTCCATAGCAGGAGCCAAGCATGTTGGCGCAGACGATAAAATAATGGTCAGGATCGTACAGTTTGCCCTTTCCTGTCATTCCCGGCCACCATTCCAGGGGGTCTGAATTTGCGGTCAGGGCATGACAGATCCAAACAACATTGTTCCTCGCTGCGTTCAGGTTGCCGTAAGTGTGATACCCGACCGTCAAACCGGGCAAAAAACCTCCAAGTTCAAGCGGGAAGGGATCGAGGGAAGTATAGGTCAGATGGGTCGGTGTCATTTTTGTTTTTTTACTTCATTCATGATTTGATCTTTTAAAAGGCCTGTTCAAAATAGCCGGGGATATTTCCGATAAGTTGATGACTCATCAGTTACTGCAGACCGGCCGGCCCGTCCGGGCCATCCTGATGCATGGCAGGGTCAGGGGACGATCCCGTTAACCCTGCGTGCGCATAGCCATAGGCGATGCGGGGAAAAGGCGGTTACTGTTAAAAGGGGAGGGGCAATGAAGACCCGGCAGGTTTCTTCCCGGGAATAAACAACAAAAGGTGCTCAATGTCATGATTTACGATATTTAGTTTATAATTCCCTATGCGGATAACCGAATCAGGGTTAGGTATTAGCACCTTGCTTTTTAGACGTAGGTTGCTAGAGCTTCACAGAGCCTATTCTCTCCGCTCTTCTTTATAAATCAAATACCTCTGTAACAGGGAAGGATGATTTGATTTGCGCTTGCAAAGATATAAAATATTTTTATCAACCAAGCCGGTCTGCAAAAAAACGGGAAAACTGCCGGGTGGCTTGTTCGCTTCAGCCATCCCGCCAACCTGTTTTTAAAACCAGTCCAGCGGCCCGACGAATGTGTGAAGATCAGCAATAGCAGGAGGTTCAGAGGAAGTGGCCCTTTTCTCACGGAATGCGGTTTATAGAAATTTCTTAATGAACGCAACAATTTCATCCATTGCCATGGTCGCCTCCCTGATGGTGATCCCCTCCGGAATCCTCCAGAATCTTGCCGCCCCCGCTTCGCATTGGTCACGGAAAGCGGCGATGGATGTGTTAAAATCAAATACCTCCTTTTTTAACTTGCCCCGGAATAGGTGCCGGTTTCTCAAGACGAAGTTAAACAATTGACTTTTAAAACTATTCATTGAATTATATGACTGAATATGTGTTATTTGTATTATTTTACCTGTTAATTTGCTTTAATGTCATGATGTACAATGATTTCCACATTGCCTTTTAAAAGCGCCCATACCGGGCACAGTGACGATTCGGCAGTACGGATGGCCTTTTCAAGGTCGGCAAGGGTGACATCGGGTGAAACAAGGGTGAATGACAGATCGATCCGTGAAAAGGTGTATGGCGGTGCCTCCTGCCTGATCCCGCAGGCATCGATGGTGAGCCCATTCACGGTTTTATGCATTTTCCCGAGCAATACCGTTACAGCCGTGGCACTGCAACCAGAGAGGCTCACCAGGAGCATTTCCAGGCCGGTATAGCCCTCCCCGTCTCCCTGCGGAGGAAAGTAGTCCATGAAAATGGCAGGGTTGTTCCTGGCAGTTGAGGAGAAGCGGATTTTGTCGTTTACCAGGGTCGTCCTGGTGGTGGGATTGATGATGGACATGGCAGTGGGTTTATGAAGTAAATTGATGACCCGGAGGTTCAAAAATATTACCTTTCAGTGAACGGGTTGATTTTTTTTGTGAATCAAATAACAACAAGCCGCAAAATTATCTGCATGGGTGCAATGCGAAAACCATTTTTCGGCAAACCACCGTAAACAGGGGACAGACAAAGATTTTCAGCTGTTAAAAGGTTCATGACATACTCTTCCAAGCTATATACCATGGCACATTTCGAACAGGAAAAAGTAATTCGTAATTATTCATTTTAAATTGTAAAAGTGTGAATGATGCAAGATTATTCCAAAGTTGTGTAACACACCTGGGCAGCATTTGCCCCAACTTTGCACATGACGAAGTTCAGACAAAAAAGATGAAAACTATTATAGCATTTATTATCCTCATTACTCTAACGGCCCTTCCTGCAACCAACGCATACAGCGGCAACCCTGGGGATGATCCCGCAGCCAAGGGCAGCGCGATCTTCAGGTTCGGGTTCGGTGCCGGAATCCCGTTTTACGGCAGCAGTGGCTTCGGTCCGGCCGCGATTTACAATTACGATCAAAATGCCTGGCAGGCAGGCCCCGGGACCATCAGTCTAGGTGGACAAATAGGATCCTCCTTTTTCCACCGGGATTTTGCCTTTGAAGGCCATCAGTACATTTCTAAATGGTCGAATGTCAGTGTTGTATTCAGGAGTGCCTGGCACTATGGCTGGAATGTTCCGGGACTGGACACCTATGCCGGGCTTGGAGCAGGTGCCATGGTAACCATGTATAACAACGATGGGTACGATTCAGGTAAAAAAGCTACGCATTATGCATTCCTGCCGGTCGCATTTGCAGGGGTCTCCTATTTCTTCAACCATGTTGTCGGGGTCAATGCCGAATGCGGGTACAACTTTACTTATGTTTCGGCAGGTCTCACTTTCAGGTTGACGAAATAACTTTCCCGGGATCTTTTCAATCAAACACTCTTTGCTGTAATATGGTCATCACGACCCCGACGGGACGGCCAAAAACAGCCTGGGGACCCGGCTGTTTTCATCATCACTATTTAAACACAATCACTAAAAACCATTTAAATGAGAAAAGGAATTTTTACCCTGGCCGCAACGGTATGCATAGTGGGAACCATGATATGCAGTTGCCAGTCACAGGCCGACAAAGTCAGGAATGCTGAGGACAAACTTCAGGATGCCAACGAGAAGCAGGAAGCGGCCGTCAGGAACCTCGACCAGGCTTTAAGAGATTCGATCCAGCATTTCAGGAAAGAATCGGAAGAAAGCCTCAATGCAAATGAAAGGAGCATCGAGGAGTACAGGGTCAAAATAGCCGCGGAAAAATCCGGGACGAGGGCGCGCGATGAACGCAGACTGGCCTCGCTGGAGCAGCAGAACAGCGACATGCGGAAAAACCTCGAGGCATTCAACGATACCCAGCGTGACAAGTGGGATTCATTCAGACTCAGGTTTAAACATGATATGGAAGATCACGCCAGGGCCATGAGGGATTTCTGGACGGGTGGCCGATAGTCCCTCATGACCTGACCCGGCTACAATTCAATTGCAAGCAGGTAGGCGTCCCAAATCGCACTCATGATGTTGCGGACAGATTTGGCATCCCCAATGTTGTAAATAATTTTACCTGGATTCATGGAATTTCCGGTGAACTGATCACGGGGATGATAACCCACGGCGATTACCACGGTATCTGCTTTAATTTCCTGGCTGCCTGCGGGTGTTTCAACGACAACGGAAAGATCATTCACCGATCCTATATGTGATTGGAGCAACACATCGATCTTGTTGAAAACGAGCAGGTCTTTCAGCATGTCATAATTGGCAAAACACATGAATTGGCCGCCATCCAGAATCTCCGGCTTTGATTCAACGATTGTCACCTTTTTGCCCATCATCCGCAGCCAGAGGGCTGTTTCACAACCCACCAGTCCGCCCCCTGCCATTACGATGTTCTCCCCGGCAAGGCTGGGATTCAAAAGCACTTCATCCGCTGTAAAGACATGATTTTTATTGCCGAAATCGGGTTTCACCGGGGAAGACCCGGTAGCCATGATCACAATATCAGCACCCGAATCGTCAATCATTTGCTGGTCGGCGTCGCAGCTGAGCCTGATCTCCACCGGCAACTTATAAAGCTGTACCTTGTACCATTTAAGCAACGCACGGTCATCTTTTTTAAAATCCGGCACACTCCCGGGGATGAGGTGACCACCAAGCATTTCGCTCTTTTCGGCCAGTGTGACCTTGTGCCCGCGGATGGCGCAGACCCGTGCCGCCTCCATCCCGGCTAGTCCCCCGCCGATAATCAATACATTTTTACTTACCGGTGCTTTCGTAATGGCAAGCGATTTTTCTCTTCCGCAGGATGGATTTGCCGCGCATGACAGCGGTAAACCGTGTGCCAGCCGGTCGAGGCAACCCTGGTGACAGGAGAGGCACGGGCGGATGTCCGCCAGGTTGCCGGTCCTGATTTTTTCAGGAAGGTAGGGATCGGCCAGCAGGGGCCGGCCCAGCCCGATGATATCACAGCAGGTCCCGAGGGCTTCACAGGCCATTTCAGGGTCATCCATCCTGCCGGCAAGGATCACCGGGACCGTAACATGTTGTTTAAGAACTTTCCCAAACTCCCGGTACATGCCTTTTTCAAAATACATGGGCGGATGGTTCCAGTACCAGGCATCATAGGTTCCGGCATCCACGTTCAGCATGTCGTAGCCGGCTTCCACCAGTATTTTGGCTGCTTCGATGCCCTCGGCGATATCTTTCCCCTGTTCAACGAATTGTTCACCCGGCAAGGCCCCGTGTCGCAGGCTTTTTATAAAACTTTTCAAACTGTAGCGCAGCGAAACGGGAAAATCCCGGCCGCAGGCTTCCTTGATGCCTTTAACGATATCGGTGGTGATTTTCAGCCTGCCCTGCAAATCCCTGCCATATTCGTCGGTTCTTTTGTTGTAGAACGCAATGGCAAACTGGTCAAGCAGGTAACCTTCATGAACGGCATGAATTTCAACGCCGTCAAATCCCGAATCCTTGGCCACCACGGCACAGGTGATAAATGATGCGACCAGGGCCTTTATCTCCGCGATGGTCATGGCCTTGTGCGTTATGGAAGGATCCCACCGGTTTTCCTGGTCCGACGGGGCAATTGCACGGGTCATAAGGCGGGGAATGGCTGCCCTGCCGAACCCGCCCGTGAGCTGGAGTAAAATTTTGGTGCCAAGGGCATGAATTCTTTCGTTCATCGGTGTACATGACTTCGCGAACATCAGCGGCATATAGGATGCGCAGGGCATGAGCAATGACGGCATTTCGTTATAGTTGACATTGGTAATCCCCGTGACGATCAATCCTGTGCCGCCTTTCGCCCGTTCAATATAGTATTCCTGCGCCTCTTCTGAAAAGCCGCCGCAGGGATCGGCCATGGCCACCATGCCCAGCGGGGCCATGGATATGCGGTTTTTAAGGGTGAGTTTGCCCACGGTAAGGGGTTCGAAGAGTTTCTGATAGCTGCCTGACATGTTGTTTTTATTTTAGATGTGTGAATGGTTGCGGACAAGAAGGGGAGGAGTTGTTTTTCACGGGATGAAGGATCCCCGGCATGCTGCAAAGATGAGGCTGACCGCTGTCGCGATTGTTACACAATAAATGAAAAGGTTTGCAATATTCACACGTGGGCGGGATAACCTGCAGCGGCCAGGAACTAATCGAACTGCCCGGTATAGAGGTCGTAATATCTTCCTTTCAGTTTCAGCAAATCGGAATGACTGCCCCTTTCCACAATTTCGCCATGTTCAAGGACCATGATTTCATCGGCGTTGTGTACCGTGGATAAACGGTGGGCGATCACGAAACTGGTCCTGCCCGCCATCAGGTGGTCCATTCCCTTTTGTATGATCTGTTCCGTGCGGGTGTCGATCGAGCTGGTTGCCTCATCCATGATCATCATGGAAGGGTTGGCGATGGTGGCCCGTGAAATGTTCAGCAACTGTCTTTGTCCCTGGCTCAGGTTGCCGCCGTCGTTTTCAAGCCTGGTCTGGTAACCCTTCGGCAGCCGCTGGATAAATGAATGGGCGCCGGCCAGGGTGGAGGCGGCGATGACCTCCTCATCGCTCGCTTCGAGCCGCCCGTACCGGATATTTTCCATGACCGTGGCGGTAAAAAGATGCGTGTCCTGCAGCACGATGGCTACCGACCTGCGCAAACTGCTGCGTTGAAGGTTCCTGATATCCGCCCCGTCGATTGTGATGCTCCCCGATTGTACATCATAAAATCGTGAAAGCAGGTTGAGGATGGTTGTCTTGCCGGCACCGGTTGAACCGACGAGGGCAATCTTCTGTCCCTGTTTCACACTGAAGGATATCTTTTTCAGGATCACTGTATCCGGATCATAACCGAACACCACTTCATTGAATGCCACATTGCCCCTGGTATTGGTCAACGCGGTTGCGCCGGGGAGATCCGCTTTTTCCGGGATCTCATCCATGACCTGGAAAATGCGTTCCGCGCCCGCAAGTGCTTCCTGGAGACTGTTGTACTGGTTTGAAATTTCATTGACCGGGCGTCCGAACTGGCGGGTATACTGAAGGAATGCGGCGAGCCCGCCCAGGTCGAGCCCGCTGAAAATGGCCAGGAGCCCCCCGACTGTGGCGGTGATGGCAAAATTGATGGTGTTCAGGTTCTGCATCACGGGCATCATGATCCCCGAAAACAGCTGGGCCCCGGTGGCTTTGTCGCGCAGATCATAGTTTATTTTTTCAAAATTCCCCGCAGCGGTCTGCTCATAACAGAAAACGGTCACAACTTTTTGACCCGTGATCATCTCCTCCACGTAACCGTTCATGGTCCCCATCGCATTCTGCTGGTTTGTGAAAAACATCCTGCTCTTCTTAATGATCCGGCCCGCTACCCAGAACATCAGCGAAACAACCGCCAGGGTCACCATGGTCAGCAACGGGCTGATGCAAAGCATCAGGATAAAAATGCCGGTTACCGATATGGTACTGATAAATAATTGTAAAACGCTGGTGTTGAGCGAATCGCTGATGGTATCCACATCATTCGTGAAACGGCTCATCAGCTCCCCGTGGCTGTGACTGTCGAAATATTTCAGGGGCAGTGCCTGGAGTTTGGCGAAAAGCTCGGCCCGGATGATAAAAACGGTCTTCTGCGCGACCCTTATCATCAGCCGGTTTTGAAAAATGGCCGCAATGGAACCGGAGATGTATATCCCTGCAAGCAGGCCGATCATCTCAACCAGCCCCCGGATATTGTGCGGGATGATATAATTGTTGATGATTGGCCGGAGCAGGTAGGCCCCGGTCATGGTACTCCCGGTATTGATCAGCATCAGGATGAAAATGATGATGAGCATGAACCGCTGCCTTTTCAGGTAACTCCAAAACCGCAGGATGACCCTTCCCGGTTTTTTCGGTTTCTCATCGGATATCCGGCCCCGCCTGCCCGGGAGAGCAGCGGGCATCAGCCTGGTTTTGTTGCCGGCTGCCGTGTTCATCCCGCGGTCCCTTTCTGCAACTGCTGTGAAAGATATATTTCCCTGTATATCATGCAGTTCTTCATCAGCTCATCATGCCTGCCAATACCTGCAATTTCACCATTGTCGACCAGGATGATCTTATCGGCGGCCTGTATCGAACTGATCCGCTGTGCAATAATAAGGACCGTTGTCCCGGCGAGATGGTTTCTGAATGACTGCCGCATCGCTGCTTCCGTGGCAACATCCACGGCACTTGTGCTGTCGTCGAGAATCAAAATGACCGGCCTGCCCAGGATGGCCCTGGCAATGCAGATCCGTTGCTTCTGTCCTCCCGAAAGATTCACACCGCCCTGTCCCAGCACCGTATCATATTGCCGGGGCAGGGTCATGATGAAATCGTGTGCCTGCGCATCCCTGGAGGCAGCAATGATCTCCTTTTCCGTGGCTGTTACATTTCCCCATTTCAGGTTGTCGCGGATGGAGCCTGAAAAAAGTTCATTCTGCTGAATGACCAGGTTGGCCGCTGAACGCAGATTTTTTACCGGGTAGTCCCGGACATCCCTGTCGTCGACCAGGACCCGGCCAAGGGTAACATCATACAACCGCGGGATCAGCTGCACCAGCGTGCTTTTAGACGACCCCGTTGCACCGATAATTGCGGCAGTTTCACCGGGAAGGACTGTAAAGCTGATGTTTCGCAATACAAATTCACTGCCGTCGGCATGGTATTTGAAAAAGACCTTTTCGAATTCAATTTTCCCCCGGGTCACATGGAGGTCCTCATTTACTGCAGCCGGTGAATCGATAATATCAACCTTCGCCTTCAGCACCTCGGTAGTGCGTTGAACCGAGGCTCCCGCCCTCGAAAACGACATGATGGTCATCGAAAGCATCATCAGCGACATCAATATCTGGGTGATGTAGGTAATGAACGACATCAGCTGCCCCACCTGGAAACTGCCGGAAATGATTTTATTTCCCCCGAACCAAACGATGGCAACTATCGAAAGGTTCATTACAAGCTGCATCACCGGCATGATCAATACCACCGTTCCCGAAGCCTTTACCGACATTTCCCGGAGTTCGTCATTGGTACAGGCAAATTTTTTCACTTCAAAATCTTCCCGTACAAACGATTTGACAACCCGAACGTTGACAAGGTTTTCCTGGATCACTACATTAACCTTGTCGAGCTTTTTCTGCACCTTTTCAAAAAAGGGCAGTCCTTTACGCAGGATCAGGTAAATGCTCACTCCCAGCACCGGGATGGCAACACCGATGATGGATGCGAGACCTGCATTGATCCTTACGGCAATGATGACCGCGAACAACAGCATGAGCGGCGCCCTGATCAGCAGGCGCAGCGACATCATGGTCACATCCTGGAGGATATTGATGTCGTTGGTCATCCGGGTGACCAGGGAGGCTGAACTCAGCCTGTCGAGATTTGAAAATGAGAATTTAAGGATCTTATTGTAGAGACCTTTCCGCAGTTCGGCGGCAAACCCGACCGATGCATGCGACGAGTAATAGATGTTCCCGATGTTGGCGGTGATGGCGACCAGCGACAACCCCAGCATGATGCCGCCTGTATGCAGGATATACGACATGCTTTTTTGGCCAACCCCGTTGTCAACAATTTTCGACATGAGTTCGGGCTGGACAATTTCACAGAGTACATCAAGGATCACCAGTGCAGGCGCAAGAATCAGGGCTTTGCGGTATTTTCCGAAGAATGGGAGATATTGTCTCATGATTAACTGACCGCCTTGGCCAGGAGGAACGCTGCGGCGGCGGCCACGATGCCCGTGATCGCCACCTTGACCGTTCCTTTCAGCAGGGGTCTGTCGGTCATTTTGCTTTTATAGTAACCAAACCCTACCAGGGCCAGGATCGTGACAATGCAGGAAAAGATAAACCCGGTTTTACTGTTAAGGGTGACAATGTAGGGGAACAGGGGGATAAATCCTCCAACGAGGTATGAAATGGCAATGGTGGCAGCACTGATCGCGGCACGGTTTTTCTCCGGTTTTTCCAGCATTAGCTCCAGCTTCATCATCAGGTCGACCCAGTGGTTCTTGTCTTTGCTGACCTGGAGGGCAACCTGTTTGCTCAATGTTTTTTCAACCCCCATGGCCATGAAGATATCCTCCACCTCCCTCAGTTCCTGCTCCGGAACACTTTCAACTTCGTGGTATTCACGCTGAAGTTCCGAATCGTAATGTTCAACCTCCGACTGCCCGGCCAGGAAACCTCCAAGCCCCATTGAGATACACCCGGCGGTTATTTCCGCCAGTCCCGAAACGATGATCAGGTGGTTCGTGTTGAGCACCCCCGACAGCCCGGCCGTAAGGGCAAAGGGCACGGTAAGGCCGTCGGACATCCCGATGATGATGTCCTTGACCAGGTTGGTGTTTTTATTGTGCTTTTCGCCCATACTAGCCTATGTTACCGCCCGGGAAAGGGTGTCTTTGTTCAGCCATCGTCAGTCCTCCCGGACCTTAACAATCATTTTACCACTGTTTTTCCCGTCAAATAGGTCGAGAAATGCCTGGGGAATGTTTTCAAACCCCTCTACGATTGTTTCGGCATGGGTGAGTTTCCCCTCCTTGAGCCACAATGCCAGTTGTTTCATAGCAGCGGGGAATTTTGCCGAAAAATCATTTACAATGAACCCCCGCATGGTTGCACTTTTTGTCAGCAAGATCGGCTGGATGCGGGGTGCAAGGCGTATCCTCGTATCGTTATACAGCGAAATGGCGCCGCAAACCGGCAGCCGTGCATGTTTGTTGATGTTGGCGAGAACTGCATCCGATATCTCACCACCCACATTGTCGAAATAGATATCCACCCCGTCGGGGCAGGCCATCCTGACTGCCTCACGCAAGTCGTGCGTGGTTTTGTAATTGATGGCTTCATCAAACCCGAATTTCGATTTCAACACTGCCGACTTTTCATCCGAGCCCGTGATACCGACCACCCTGCAGCCCTTGATCCTGCCGATCTGGCCGACAACGCTGCCAACAGCTCCGGCCGCGCCCGACACGACAAGGGTTTCTCCCGGTTTCGGGGCGCCTATTTCGGTCAGGCCAAGGTAAGCTGTAAGTCCCGTCATCCCCAAAAGCCCGAGGTAGGTCGATAGCGGAGTGACCGATGCATCCACCTTGTTTAACCCGGAACCGTCGGAGAGCTGGAATTCCTTCCATTCGAGCATACCGGAAACAAAATCACCCTTTTTAAACAGGTCGTTCTTGGAATCCGTTACCTCGGCGATGATCCCCGACTGGATGGGCTTCCCCAGTTCAAAGGGTGGAATGTATGACTTTGTATCATTCATCCGGCCGCGCAGGTAGGGATCAACCGAAACATAGAGGGTCTTTAAAAGGATATGGCCGGCTTCGGGAACTGGGATGGCTGCGCTGGAAAACATGAAATCGTCCAGGGTCGGTTTCCCGACGGGTCTTTTATTGAACAGGATTGATTTATTCATTTACTGAATTTATTTGAGTTAAACGTTGTTTTTAGACGGGCGTTGCCATTGAAGAGAAATAGAATATGTAAAGATTACAGAAATGGGTCTGGCTTTAAAATGATTTTGAAACAAATTTCACCCAAATCGGAGAAGCCGGTGTTACATAACTTTATAAATTAGTTGCAACATTCACACGTCTACAGGTTGGCTATGCCTTTCGTGGCTACCGGTCGCCTAAAACATTTTTCCTAAGCTGCATGCCCCATTTGATCATCGGGTCAAGCACCTGGTTCAGCGACCTGCCCGACTGGGTCAGTTCGTATTCCACAGTAACGGGAATGGTATCAAAAACAGTTCGTTTCAGGATACCGCTGGATTCCAGGTCCTTCAACTCCTTCGAAAGCATGCGCGGTGTTATTTTGGGAATGTCACGTTCGAGTTCTCGGAATCGTTTCTTTCCGTATAGCAAAGACCCGATGATGGGCAACTTCCACTTCCCGCTGATCACATTGAGCGTATCATTGATGGCCAGAACAAACTGTCCTGAACAGCTTTTTACCTTTTCAAACTCCGATAATTCTACCATAAAGCCTGATTTAATTGTTGATATACTAAAGGATAGTGCTATACATTAGTATACTGGTTACTAATCCATAGCAAATATATGTAATTTTGCCGGAACAGGATCAACGATGTGAAAAAAAATGGTGACACGAAAATATTCATTCGTGGTGCCATGGACAAAACATTGAAAATAGTTAACCCATTTTAAATCAACAAACAACATAATCTAAAAATGAAAAAAGACAAAATTATTTTCTGGACAACCACCGGGATCGTTTCCGCGATGATGGTTTTCAGTGGTTACAGCTACCTGACCAATGATGCGATGAAGGATGGTTTTATACACCTGGGATTTCCCGTCTATTTCAGGATAGAACTGGCTATTGCCAAACTGCTGGGTGCGGTAGTGCTCATCCTCCCGATGATTCCGGCACGCATCAAGGATTTTGCATACACCGGCTTTGCCATCACCTTCACCTCGGCATTCATCGCCCACCAGTCGAGCGGCGACGCAATCTCGATAGCCATCATGCCGTTATTATTCCTTGGAATCCTGGCGGTATCCTATATCTACTATCATAAAACCATCAAGGTATAAATCCCGGTTAGTCCTTCGAAGGCAATGAATGAAAGTGTGAGGCTGTCTCAAATTGATGAGACAGCCTCGCTTTTGTATACAAGTGAAAAGGCAATGGGCAATGGGCAATAGGGTTGCTAAACTTAACCCGCAATTATTAATTAGTAATGTGAATCAAGAGTCAAAAATAGTTTAAATTCCGATTTGGCCTAAAGATTTTTAAACTGAATTACAGTGAAATGTTAGATATCCAAAGAGAAGACACAGAGATTCAAAGAGACTAGAAAAACAAATTATAAGGTGCCTACAATAGAATAAATAAAGGTATCACAGATCAAACTCTGTGGTCCGTGTAATAAACATTGGCTGGCAATGGAGTCTGTTCAATAAAGTGTGTCAAAGTTAAATCGATAAAACTAAATAACTTTGACAACCATGGACAAACAACAATCGAAAAAGAGAGAAAAGAGAATGCGTTTGGAGGAAATAATTCCTGACGATGAAATGCGTATCGAAATGTTAAGTCGGCTCTATAAAGGAGATCCAATTTTAGGTAATAAAGGCATTTTCACAAATTTGCTACAGTCTTTTGTAAATGCGGCTCTTGAAGGGGAGATGGATAATTTTCTTCAAGAGTCAAAAGATGATAGTCCGGCAAATCGACGTAATGGGCACACTTCCAAATCTGTACGAAGTACAGCAGGTCCGTTATCAATCCAAACGCCCCGGGACCGGGCAGGAGATCACGAGCCCGTAATTGTAAAGAAAAGGACCAGGGAACTGGGAACCGGGCTTGATGAGATAATATTAAGTCTCTATGCCCGTGGCCAATCGGTTGAAGATGTTCGTCATCAATTGCGTCAGATTTATGGTTTAGACGTAAGCGTAGGTGCCATTAGTGCGGTGACAGATCGGGTTTGGAGTGAGATAATTGAATGGCAACAACGCCCTCTATCAGCTTGTTATACAATAATCTATCTCGATGCTATTCATTATAAGGTTCGGGAAGATGGTAAAGTGATATCCAAGGCAATTTACACAGTATATGCAGTTTCGGTTGATGGGCAGAGAGACATCCTGGGGCTTTATTTGAACGAAACGGAGGGGGCACGTCAGTGGGGGCTCATCCTGGAAGATATAAAGCGCCGGGGGGTTGAGGATGTCATTTTTTTCAGTGTAGATGGACTTACAGGTTTTAAGGATGTAATAGAGCGGGTTTTTCCTGCTTCGGCCGTTCAACGCTGCATTGTACATAAAATCCGCAATTCAACACGCTATGTTATCGAAAAGGACAGGAAGGCTGTTTGCAAGGATTTAAAGGTGATTTATACTGCATCCGACCGGGAACAGGCATCGATAGCATTGGAGGCATTTGGACAACGCTGGGATGCAAAATACAAGGAAATAAAACCCTCATGGGCCTCAGATTGGGATGACCTGATGACTTTTATGGACTACGGAGAAAACATCAGGCGAATGATTTATACCACCAATCCGGTTGAAGCTGTTCACAGGGTCATGAGGAAAGTCACTAAAACCAAGGGTTCCTGGAGTAATGACAAGGGATTGTTAAAACAATTATATTTGACCCTCAAATACAGCGAAAGGAGTTGGAAGAAATCAGCCTTTCACTGGGTGGTCATTCAGCGGGAACTCATGGAGTGCTTCGGGGACCGGTATGTCCGGCACCTGTCATAAAATATAAACCATTCCCTGCGGGGGGATGCCTTCCGGCCTACGGCCTCCAGGCATCCCCCCGCAGGGAAACACCAAGGAACCGAGGATGATGAAGAGAATTGACACACTTAATTGAACACTCCCTGGCAATGACCAACCCTTGATTCGCATTACTTTGTCAAAAATAGTAAAAATGCAGGTGAATCCCTACCTGACTGAAAATTTCATCTCATTCGTTATCTTACTGGTGGTATAGAGATCGGGATTCAAGGCTGCATTCCCCCCATTCTCCCTGTGTCCGCCCCCGTGCGGGCCTCCTCCTCCCATGCTGCTGTGCTGGCCGCCGCCACCGCTGTGATGACCGCCGCCCATACCACCTCCCATGCTTGCACCCATGCCCCTGCCGGCGCCTCCTTCGCGTGCCTGGGGTTCAGGCATTGCGTTGATCCTGATCTCGTAATTGAACAACCGTGCAGTGTCGGCCTGGGTCAGTTCGCTTTTATAAAAGGTGGCAAAGGGAATGATAGCCTCGTATAAAAGAACCTCAAGGCTGTCGATGTTGATGGCAGCAGAGATGCCGCAGGTGTTGCTGAGGAGCGATATGGTGCCGTTGCATGGAGGCTTGAAACCGACCAGTTCGGCCTCCGTGGCCGGGCTGACGATTTTCATCTTTTGCCCGGAATGGGTTGTTCCCTTGTCCTGGCCGGCTTCGTGAAGCGACCCCGGTTTGGGTTGCCGCGCCATGACGACCTGGTTAGCCGACGGGAAAACAAAGGCCATCGGGAATTTGGTTTTCCCCAGGGTATCGATCCTGAATTCCATCCCGGCATGGAGGATCTTCATCTTAGTGGCAGGGTCGGCAACACTCATGCAAACGTAGAGGTTGCGGCGGTCGTTTGAAATGTCGTAACTGAGTTTGGTCTTGTTGTCGATAAACCTCAGCTGATCCGGCCATTCGATGATCCAGCCGTCGGCCGTGACTTTGCTGCTTTGCCAGTCGAGTGACCGGTATACCTTCTGCGAACAGGAAGAAAAAAGGAGTGTTGTAAGAAGCAGTGGAAGAAGCGTTTTCATCTTCAGGATGGGTTTAATAGTTTTGTCCGGGGGCATGAAGTACCCCTGTTGTTTCAGAATTTGCCCAGCCGGATGCTGAGCCTTGCCGTGAACTGGTCAAGCAAATCGGGGGAACTGACCAGGTGACTCCGCTGCGGTGAATAACGGTAGCTTACGCCTAGACCAATCCTTAGATTTTTAATTACGTTCAGTTCCAGCTTTACACCGGGTTCAACCACGAAGAAATGCATCCCGTGCGCGTATTCATGATAAATCCCTTTCTGCATATAAATGCTGTCGCTGCTGTACGCATGATGTGAACGGACCAGGTACCCTCCGCCAATGGTCAGCGGGAAGCTTACATGGACTTTCGACCGGGGGAAGAGGGTGTATTCGAGTAATAGTCCCCCATACCCTCCCGACAGGGAGCTTTCATGGCGGTTGGTTCCTGTTGAGTCGCCGTGTGCGTGGTGGTTGTATATTGCCATCGGCTGGCCAACGAAATTTCCCGTCATCCCGACAGTCCAGTGATGGTTCAGGATCAGTCCCATGCTAATGCCCGGGAGGAAAACCGATTTATGGCCGAAATGTGAATACCCTCCGTTCAGTTCGATGAAATAACTCCTGGGTAATTTACAGGTATCGCTGCCCTTATGAAACAGGGTCTGCACCTGGCTTGTATCGGCGGATTTGCCTGCAGGTTTCGTTCCCTGGGCAAGGATATGCACTGTGCCTGCAAGGCAGACCAGGATGATCATGATTCTTTTCATTTTCATTGTTCGTTAAGGTTAAACCTGCCAACCTTAGCAGGGAGTAGACCTTATGCCATCGTTTGTTTTTGGTGAATATCGGTGTTTATTTCAGGAAACAAACAGCGGCAACCATAAAAAAGTATATGGATACCTGAATATATTTTCATTTGTAACATGATGACGATGCTTTCCGGTGGCCGGGAAGATCAGTCATGTGTGAATGTTGCAACTTAAACCCATAATTGTGTAACGGTTCTGCGGGTCAGAGTGCTCAACTTTGCAGCTGATCCTGAAATGGGATAAACTGTACAAAAATAACCTCTGATGAAAGTCATTCGATACACAAAAACACACGATACGGTCGACAACAGGATCGGAATTTCGAACCACCAGGACAACGTGCCCCGGTCAAAACTATCTTCCGGATCACTGGCCGGCAAATTCCCGGTAACGCTCGACGACGGGAAAACGATCATCTTTATTTCGGATAAGAGCAAGGAACTAGAGACTAGACAACGATACGAACTTCGCGTAGCCAACAGATTTGTGAAATACATTACAAAACATAAAGCATAGGTCCCCCGGACCGGGGCCAGGTTCCTTAAATCCTGCAGCGTTTATGAATATTCCCTGGCGCGGTTGCAGTTAAACGGGGAACAACCGGACAAGTCCTGATTCACTTAATATTCTAACCATTTAAAACCTTAAAATCATGAAAAAAACAATTGCATTACTATCCGTTTGCATGCTCATCAGTATCCTGGCATTTTCCACGACCATCCCGGCAGAAAAAGTTCCTGCGGCTGTAAAAGAGAGCTTTGCAAAAAAGTTTCCCGCTGCAACCTTTGTTACTTACAAGATGGAAAAGGCTGACTACAAAGTTAGCTTCAAGGACAAAGGAATCGGGATGTCGGCCAATTTCAATTCCAAGGGCGAATGGATTTCAACAGAGACCATTATGATCCAGTCGGACCTGCCTAAAGAGGTATTGACCTCTGTTGCGACAAACTTTGTCGGGTTCGTCATCACCGAAGTTGCCAGATTTGAAGGTCCCGTTAATGTCTTGAATTATGAGACAAAGCTGAAAAAGGGTACGGAAATTTTCAAAGTCAAGTTCTCACCGAAAGGGGAGATCCTGAAAAAGACGGCCGTAAAGAAATAGCAGGAACAACAATAATGTCTCCTGTCATTGAATGTTTTAAACCTTGCTTGTGGAAATACCTGCACGGAAATCCGGGCAGGTATTTCCATGGATAAGAAATAGTCGGTCAGGTTTTGTTTTCCCTAAAGAGCGATGAAAAGAAGATTGAAAAATAGCATAGCGGTCCTGAAAATTGCCTTCAGGGGATGGTGGTCAAGGGACCCTTTCCGTGAAAGTGCGGTGATCGCCTATTATTCAATTTTTTCGTTGCCCGGCTTGCTGTTGGTCATTGTTTCCTTCGCGGGATATTTTTTCGGACGGAATGTCGTTAGCCGGCAAATTGCCGAACAGATCACATCGATGATGGGGCAGGAAACTGCCAATGAGATCCAGGACATGATCATGCAGGCTGGAAACAACACGCATTCTACCTGGGTAACCTTGTTTGGGCTTGTTACCATCATCATCGGTGCAACAGGGGTCTTCGCCCAGTTCCAGCAATCCCTGAACACGATATGGGAGGTAAAAACAAATGCTTCGGGTTCGGGTGTATGGTATTTCATCAAAGTACGTCTGTTCTCTTTCGGGTTGATCGTCGCCATCGCCTTCCTGCTGATTGTGTCGCTTATCGCTTCTGCCTTGCTCGCTGCGTTCGGTGTTTTTATTTCAAACCATTTTTCCGATTCTTTCCTGCTTTTACTGCAGGTGGCGAACTTTATTTTTTCTTTCCTGATACTCATGGTATTGTTTGCCCTGATGTTTAAATTCTTTCCAGGTACGAAAATCAGGTGGCAGCATGTCTGGATCGGGTCCCTGGTGACAACAAGCCTTTTTGAAATTGGAAAACTAGCCCTCGGATTATATTTCGGGAAGGCGAACCCCGGCATTGGATATGGTGCCGCAGGTTCCGTGATTCTCATTCTCCTATGGGTGTCATATTCTTCGATGCTGGTGCTTTTCGGGGCGGAATTCACACACGCCTATTCCATCCGGCACCCAACCGGGAAAAAGCCGGTTTCCAAACCCTGACAGGGAAGAAATGAAACATGCAACAGGTGGGAATTTTGCAATTCATATCAAAAATTATACAACACAAACCAGTAAAGTCTGACCGATCTTTGAATCACCGCTACATGATAAAAATTTAACTGAAATGGAAAATAATCAAGGTGAATTGATTCCGACAGCCGCCAGGGCGGAATATATAGAGGTGGAACCCAACGTACGCCTGCATGTTACGGATGCAGGAGAGGGCAGGCCGGTCGTCCTGATTCCCGGCTGGCCCCTGGGTGACGAAATGTACGAATACCAGTACAACGACCTGGTCAAAAATGGCTTCAGGGTAATTGGTATTACCCTCCGGGGATTTGGCAAATCCGACAAACCCTGGGGCGCTTATGATTACGATGTCCATGCAAAGGATATAAAGCAAATTCTTGGCAAACTCGACATTACGGATATTCTGCTGGGAGGCTTTTCGATGGGAGGGGCCATCGCAATCCGTTACCTTTCGATGTTCAGCGAGGCACGCGTTTCGGGGCTTGCGCTTTTCGGAGCAGCGGCACCCATATGGACCCGCAGGGATGATTTTCCTTACAACCTGCCTGTTGGCGCAGTTGACGACCTCATTGCCCTGAACTATAAGGACCGGCCGAAACTAATTGCTGACTTTGCCAAAATATTTCCGGCGACCGAAACATCGCTGAATGAAGGGATCTGCAGCTGGCTGAACGGCATTTGCTTAAGCGCAGCTTCTCATGCTACGGCAGCGTGCCTGGTCGCCTTGCGTGATAGCGACCTGAGGGGCGACCTGGCCAAAATAACCATCCCGACCCTGATCATGCACGGCCGGAAGGACAAAATCTGTAACTTTGACCTGGCCGGTCAGATGAAATCCGCAATCCCGGGTTCTGTCCTGGTTCCTTTTGAGAACAGCGGTCACAGCCTTTTCCTGGAGGAAACCACAAGGTTTAACGAGGAACTGATCCGATTCGCACGAAAATGAACATGAAAAACAGACCGGTTGTTGTCATCATCGGAGGAGGATTCGGGGGGATCGAAATTGTTAAAAAACTCAGGAACGCCCCGGTTGACATCATCCTCATTGATAAGAACAACCACCACACCTTTCAGCCCCTGTTATACCAGGTGGCCACCTGCGGCTTGTCGGCGGTGTCCATCACTGCTCCGTTCCGGAGGATTTTCAAAGGGCAGCAAAATTTTCGCTTCCGGATGACCGAAGTGACTTCCATTGATCCGGAGAAAAAAAAAATATTAACCCCTATCGGGGAGATCGGGTATGATTACCTGGTGATCGCTACAGGTTCCGTCAGCAATTTCTTCAACAATGAAGAGCTTGAACGGAACAGCCTGTCACTGAAAAACGTGATGGATGCCCTCAGCATCCGCAGTTTGCTGTTGCGTGAATTCGAAACCGCCATCACGCGAATGCAATCGGATGAAAAGAAGATCCTGCTCAATTTCGTGATCATCGGCGGCGGAGCTACCGGAATTGAAATTGCAGGGGCGCTGGCCGAATTCAAGACCCACATTGTGGCATCCGACTATCCCGAACTCGATCCCGGGCTGATGAACATTCACCTGATTGAAGCTGCGGAGCGGATCCTGCCCATGATGTCGGAAAGATCCTCCGCCAAGGCTTATCAATACCTCACCCGGATGGGCGTCAAGGTATGGCTGAACACGCGTGTAAGCAATTACGACGGTTTGAATGTCACCCTCACCGATGGCACCGTCCTTCGTTCCTCGGCCTTTATCTGGACTGCCGGCGTGAAAGGTGCGTTGATCCCGGGGATCAACGGGGATGCCGTTGCGGGCAATCGCTATCTCGTCAATGAATTCAACCAGGTTAAGGGCTGCGAAGACATTTTTTCAATCGGAGATGTGGCTTCCATGATCACCCCGGCCTGGCCCAGGGGGCACCCGCTGCTGGCCATGCCCGCCATCCAGCAGGGTGGCAAACTGGCCGGTAACCTGAAGTTGTTGCTGGCCGGGAAACCCATGAAAAAATTCAGCTATACCGACCTGGGGGTCCTGGCGACCATCGGGAGGAACAAAGCAGTCGCCGAGCTCCCATTCGGCAGGTTCTCGGGTTTCTTCGCCTGGTTTCTCTGGATGTTCATCCACCTGGTGCGTCTCATCGGCTTCAGGAACAGGGTCATTATTTTGATTGAGTGGATGTTCAGCTATTTTACATACGAATATTCCTTCAGGATCATCACGCAGAACGGGAAGAATACCGGCCGGTAATTGCCACATCCCGGCACCCATGGCCTGTCACATCATGTCGTAAATGCTCCTGAATTTTGAAAAGTAGTCTTTAATATTCACATCCAGCTCTTTAAGCAGGCCGTTGTGCAGGTCATAGACCCAGGCATGTATTTTAGGGTAGCCGGTTTCGTACCATTTCCGCTGGACATGGTCGATCTTCACCACATTGATGCATTGTTCGATCACATTCAGTTCGACCAGGCGGTCAAATTTCAGGTGGTCATCGGCGATCCCGTCCAGCTCTGCCTGGTGAATACGGTAAACGTCGCGCAGGGTCTGGAGCCAGCTGTTCAGCTGGCCCATGTCGGCAGGGTGCAGGGCTGCTTTTACTCCCCCGCAGCCGTAATGACCGCATACGATGATGTGCTTTACATGCAGGAATTCCACCGCGTACTGAACCACCGCGTTGATGTTGTTATCGGTGCTGATAACCAGGTTGGCGACATTCCGGTGAACAAACACCTCACCAGGCTCAAGTCCCATGATCTCATTGGCGGGAACCCTGCTGTCGGAGCACCCGATATAGAGGTAATCGGGGGTCTGATCCTTCGCCAGTTTTTCGAAAAAAAGTTCATCTTCAGCCAGTTTCTGCTGAACCCATTTTTTATTGTTTTCAAATATTTTCAGGTATGACTCCATGTTTTTTTGTTTTTTATTATTGGCGGTTCCCCTGAACCTTTTTTCAAAATATTCCTGTGTTGCACCTTTTCAGATCGTACAATTTTATCTTTGCTGATAAAGGATGTCAATATTAATCAAATTTAGATTTAATTTATTGATTGATCACTATTGTACCAGGAATGTGCGATGGTAAGAAATGTACCCCGATCGCACAACCAATAATTTTATCAGTTATCTTCCTGCGTTCCATTAATTCGTTTTTATTTCTGTGGTTCTCCCTGAATCTCCGTGTAATTATTTGTTGTACAGCGTGACACGGAGGCCACATTGAAGCACAGAGTGTCAAACACCAGGTTAATTAATCATAAGCGACTGAAGACTTCCTCCAGGCATCTTTGTGCTTCAGACTTTTTTTGGAAAGAAAAATTTGGGCCTTCTTGTAACCAATCCGGAGTTATAATGTAAGTTTGAGATGGTATAAGACTGGTACGGAAATCTTTCCCCTATGAAACCAAAGGCCTTTATCCTCACAATTTTTGTAATAACGACAACTGTTGATTTCTGTCACGCACAGGATTATTATATCAACACCTATGATTTGTCCAATTATGGTAATTATTCATTGGTTTGCTCCGACGGCAATTTTCTTTTCGCCAGAGACCCTGTTTCATCTTCTCCGCCGGTTAATATCCTGATCAAAACAACCCCCATAGGAGGGATTGTATGGGCACATAAGCTTGACAGTCAATATAGTATTTTTCGTATTGCTGAAGCTGCGGATCATGGTTTCCTGATCCTGATGTTTAAAGCCACTTATGCCTTTCCTCCGCCAACCAATTATTATTACAGTGCCGTTGTCAGGCTCGATCAGAATGGGAACCTGCTGTGGTCCAAAAAATATGAGACCAGCAACAGTTATCCGAATTTTTATTTTACAGAGATCATCCGGAACGCCGATAACGGTTTCATGCTGGTGGGAGGTGCTGATGGTACCGAATATGATCAACATGACTGTGTCGTGAAATGTGATGAAAGCGGGAATATCCTCTGGCAAAAAAAGTTTTGTTCGGAACATGGTCGTACCTGGCAGATTGCCTCCCATGATTATAACCATCTCCTGGTTGTCGCAAAACAAAACACCCGGCTTATTTTAACGCAGATCGACCTGGCAGGAAACCTGTTATGGCAAAAGGTCATGGTGGCTCCTGCTCTTTCCTATTTCATGGGAAACCTGTGCCTGAAGCCTACGAGTGATGGCGGGTACATTGCCGCAGACGATTGTTCTTTTCAGGGGAAGCGTGTTTGCCTGATGAAGTTCGATTCCCCTGGTTCCCTGCAGTGGCTCCAGAGTTATTTTAACACTTTTACCAGCGATGTGGCCGAAAACAGCGATAGCGGATTCAGCGTATATGGCCAATCTATTTTCAACGAGACTCCTTCGTCCATGATGGTCCGTCTCCTGGTATTCAGGACTGACAGGTATAGGAACCTGCGATGGGCAAAATCAGATACCAACACAATGCAGAATGGATATTTTTCTTCTTTTATGTCGGCCAATGCGATTTCGGCTGGAAAGGTTCTGTTGTCTGGAATAAGTGGAATCAACCTGGAGGCCAGCCTTGGAATCGCAGATGAAAATTTCTCGACCTATTGTAATGCCGTTGGTTTATCCATCAGGGATACAACCTATTCACTAGCAGATTCATCCCTGGCCTATGTCCCCGGAAATCCGGGGTTCTATGCAGTGACACTGGCAATGATGTACCACACTTATTCCCCGGTAACAAAGGTACATTGTCCGATTACAGCTGTAGAAAACAGGAATGTTCCAAAGGATGCGGAGATCATCCCCGACCCGGTGATCTCGTCAGCGATCATTCGAGCTGGAGCGCCCATGCAGGATGCCACGCTCGTGCTGTATAACTTCTCCGGCAGGAAGGTTTTCGAGGCGTTCCATGCCTCCGGGCAGGAATACAAGTTCAGTCGGGACGGTTTACCTGACGGAATTTATTTCCTGTAAATGATGCAGGATCATGAGGTGATGGCGCGACGAAAGCTGATCCTAGTTTCCCGTTAAGGCGCTCAACCGGTGGGATACAGGGTCAAAACCGGTGTTTTTCCCAAACCTGTTGAACCCGGTTATGAAAAATTAACGACCTTTGAATGTCCAGGAAAAGAAGGAATCGCCCATGAAAAGAACCCCGATCAAAACCAGCATCCGGTGGAATTTCGTATTGGTGGCAGCTGTACTGCTTTCAGCGTTTATCATCCCGGTGTTCCCCCCGGAATGGGGAAAAACACCCTCAAGGCTGGGTTTCACCCTTCTTTTCGTCTCCGGGGTGTTATCGATGGAAAAAAAGAACAACTACCTCCTGGTCATATCGTTTACCGCCCTTATCCTGGAATGGATTTCAGGGTTGTTCGAATGGGAAATACTTGCCGATTTTTCGCACCTGGTCAATGTGATTTTCTTTTTGATCGTTGTCTTTTACCTCATCCGCCAGATCGCTACGGCAAAAATCGTCACCATGAGCGTCATCCTCGAATCCATCAGCGGTTACCTGTTGCTGGGCATCATTTACGCGGTGGTGATCTCTTCCATACTCCAGCGGGATCCGGGTGCGTTCAACATTTCCCATGAGGAGCACCTCACACAGGGACCGGTAAGATATCTGAGCACCTCCATGTATTTCAGTTTTGTATCTCTTTCGACTGTCGGGTTCGGTGACATCGTGCCTCTTAAACCCTACGCGCGCTCCCTCACCACCTTCATTTGCATATCGGGACAGCTTTATATCGCCATCATCATCGCCCTCCTGGTTGGAAAGTTTGCGTCCGGGGGTAAAAATTAATTACGCAGGTTTTTTTTACCGTTGGGTGCTGTCCGTTGCATAATCTACCTGGCAGGCGGGGACAGGCTGCCACATTCATTCATGATCAATCCTGCTGCTGCTCCCCGTCCGTCACCACATACCTTGACATCAGTTCTGCAGCAACACCCTGCCCGTTACATGGGCGCTTTGCATTGCGACAACTTGCTTTTGTTTTACCTCCGGCAACTATTTTTAACCTTATACAAATTTTGCAACAGGTGGTAAAAGAAAAAAAATTATAAAATACTGTAAATCAGGAGTGAATATTTTTCAGGAAGGCACTTTTTTATTCATTACACTCCTGTAAAGCTCGTCGAACTGTCTGCCGACCTGCCTGTAGCCGAACCGGTTTTCAACGATGCTGCATAAATAACCCGGGTCAAACGATTGGTAATGATCAAGCATGTAACCCAGGGTTTCGAGCAGGGCTGCTTCATCCCCGGGCGCGACGAGCCTGCCGGCACCGTTGCTGAAGTATTCGGGGATGCCGCCGACCGCTGTTGCGAGCACGGGAGTGCCGCAGGAGAGGGCTTCGGGGATGACAATGGAAAAGGATTCGAAGTTGCTGAACATCAGCAGGAAGGCAGATTCTCTGTAGGTCTCCGCCAGCGCTTCGGCCGCTATCGGTCCGCTGAATGTGACCAGCGGACTGTCCAGTCCCAGGGTGGATGCATATTTCCGTGCATCTCTCAGGGCAGGTTCCTCACCCCCTATAAACGCAATATCGAAATCATCGCGTTGTCCCGCCAGTTTCGCGATCACCCGAAGGATGCCGCGGATGTTTTTTGCCCGTTCGTGGAAGTTTGAAACATGCAGGATTCTCTTTTTCTTCCTGCATTCAGGCTTGCCGGAAAACGTGAAGAGGAATGTGTCGATGGTATTCGGGATGACGATGAACTTTTCATGCCGGAGTCCGCAATCCTGCATGGCCTGCTTCAGGAATTCGCTGACGGTCGTAACGGCAGCGGCACGACGAACGACCAGCCGGGTAAGAAACCTGCGCAGCACACCCCTGTATCCCCAGTTTTCGGGGATGTAACGGGTCCAGTGTTCACTGATGACGTAGGGCCTGCCGGTGAAAATTTTCAGCAGGAAGGCAGGCAGGGCTGCCCGCGTGAGCACATGTACATGAATGAGATGGGGTGTTCCGTAATGGCGCGTGGCATAGCTGTATCCGGCGAATGCCCGTGTGAGGAAACGCAGGTTGTTGATCAGGCCGGCGATGGCTGCAACCCTGCAACCGGAGGAACGGTAAAAATAACGGATTACGGGAAACGCATTTTGACCCGATGCGGGTTCAACAACCGGTTTCATCCCTGAGCGCTTATCAGAGGGCAAAATGGCAAGCACCGCAAGGTCATGATAAAGGGAAACGGCCTGCGCGTGGCGTTCGATGAAAATTCCTGCATAAGGCAGATACCACCGGGTAAGGAAAAGGACCTTCATGTCACGGTTATTTCTCTTGAGAGGGTATCGACCAGGTTGTACCCATCCCGGATCAGCGAAAATTCCAGGCTCCTGCCGATGGGGATAATGTTGTCGATCCCGCCAGGTCTTCCCCGGGTGATGAAATTTTCCAGTTCTTCTTTTTCAATTCCGAAATAGGAGAGGGTCTGGTATTTCCCGTTGATGGTTGCGGACAGATCGGAAAGTACATGTATTCTGCATTCCGAAAAATACCCCCCGCCGCAACGATAACGGTCAATATCCTCCGGGAGTGACTTCAGCTCCGTTCTCCAGACCAGGTTGTCGGGCATCACGGTTTTTTTTATTCCATCCGATTGTGCCGCCTGGAGACAGAACGTGGTTAGCTTATCCACAGCGGCATGAGGCTGCAAATGATACCGCGATTTAACGATTTTGTACACGTGATCCCAAAACACACTCCTGGCGGCGGCAACCTCGTTGTCACTGCCGAGCCACGCGACCAGGTGCGGTGAGGTGCATGCCTCCTGTGCCGACAGGTATGTGTCGTTGTAAAAACCAGCAGCCACTTTCCCGGGCGACGGGTTCGTCATAAAACTGCCGGCATGGATCACGCAAAGGGAATACCGGGATGCAAAAGTTACATCAAATGCCCGGGGAGGCAGGATGTTTTTCCTGATTTCACCGATCGTTGCATCGCCTCCCCAGATCATCCTGACATCGCACATGGAAGAGAAAAAAGCGGTGGCGGGGTTCTCATGGGCGTAACGCACCAGCACCTGCCGTGAGGAAACCGGCCGGAATGCGCTAACCTTTCCCAGGTCACTGATCGCACGGCACAGGATGTCGGCCCTTGCTGATATTTCCGAAGGAACTTTAACGATATTGGCATTCCCGGCCAGCATCCCGCACAGGAGCGACCATGCAAAGGTGACAGGCACATTTTTCGGGGTGATGTGAAACACAAGCCCCCTGCCAAGGCGCAGGCTGCTCCCGGGGTAATATTTCTTTTTTAACTGCAGCAGGTTCGCCCTCCTGCAAAAAAATGCGAAGGTGGCCACATCCGGGTGCCCCCTGGTTTCGGGATCCCGCTTCAGGACCAGGGACAATGCATGCAACCAGGTGATGGTTTCCTCCGCGAAGGGCTCCATCGGGTTACACCGGGCGAGGATACCCGGACCGGGGTCTTCGGGATAAAGGAATTTTACGTCAGGCAGGTTATTCTTCATAGGCATCGCTGCAACCTTTGAGGCAGGCTTGTTCAATCCTGCCTGTAATGTTAAAATATTTTCCCAAACGGCCGCATAAACAATCATCCTCACCAAGAAGGATTCCGGTGTCATCGGTAAGCAGGGCATGACCCGGGTAACTGACGGGCAGGATGGAAAGCACCTCGATGATGCCCTCTTCCCCGATGCCGGCTGGTGAAAAATCAAGCGGGCGCCGTATGATGACATCCCCCCATACCGGGGTGTGATAATGGCCGTATTCACATTCCATATGAATGGTGCCGGTTTGTTCAGCCATCCCGTAATAATCATGCACCCTGTGAATCCCGCAAACTTCTGAGGCTGATTTCCTGAATACGGCAGGTGAAACCGATTCCTGTTCCATCTTTTTCCACCCGCCCCCGTGGATTAAAACCGCGTTGGACAGGTCAGGGTGCAAACCGGATTTTTCAAGTTCTTTGAAAAAAAACCGGTAAACATGGTAGGTAAATCCAAAGATCAACATGGGCCCATCCCGGTGCGCTTTCAAAAAGGATTCCAGGAGGCTGTGGTTCGGTTCCATTTTATCGTTGAGAACAAAGACCCGTTCCGAACCGAAGAGGGAGAAACCAAGCACTCCCGCGGCACGCGCGGAGAGCTGTTTCCTGTTTTTCAAAATACTTTCCGAATCAATGATGATCATCGGCATCCTGCGTGAACCGATAAAGGATGAAACGATTCTTTCCAGGACATTCAACTGGTTTGCCGCTGTTTCGCGGCCGAGAAATACCTGCGAGCGCATTTTCCCCGAAGTACCGGAGGAGGTCAGTGTCCTGACGATCTTTTCCTGTGGTAAACTGCGCAGTTCAAGCATCCCGAACAGCTGAACCGGTAGAAACGGCAGGCATGGGTATGGATAATCCCTGGCGGGATCGAACCCGATGGCGTCCATCATTTTACGGTAGGGGGGGCAACAACTGTAATGGTGGCGTGACAGCGCTGTCAGGATCGGGCTCAGCAACTTTTCCTTGTCTGCCTTGTTTATGGAATAGGGAGGGATGTCGGGAAGCGTTGTCATGTTCAATGGTTATCCAGGGTGGAATAATGGGTTTTGCCTGCTTCATTTCTTGGCAGTGCGGCGCAGCATCTGACCGATACGGCTGACTGTTGAATCCCGGTAACGGCGCAGATATAATCCTTCACCACCGTCATCCTGCTTTGATCGGTGACATGTATAACCAGGTGATCATCCTCCCCGGTGCAGGCACAGTCGGCAACCAGGTGACAGAGCAGTCTCTCCGTTTCATCCAGGCTGATCCTGTTCCCGAATATCTTGATAAAGCGGCCTTTCCTTCCCTCAATGTAATAAAAACCGTCACGGTCCCTTTTTGCTAAGTCGCCGGTGAACAGGATGCCATGATTTTCATCTCCTTTTTCCAGGTCGCCGGGAACCGTTGAATATCCCATCGAGACATTCCTGCCTTTGTAAACAAGTTCACCTGTAATGTCACTCCCGGCAATTTCAGTTCCAAAGTCGTCTGCAAGGCTGAAGGCACCCCCCGGGATCGCCTTGCCGATGCTGCCAGGCTTAAGCAAGGCAAATTCCGCTGGCAGGTAACCCATGCGGGCGGTGGCCTCCGTTTGCCCGTACATCGAGAAGAATTGTTTATCCTCAGCGGCACAGAAACCGGCGTAACCGAGGAAAAGTTCACCGCTTAATTTTCCGCCGGCCTGGGTTAACGTTTTGAGCGATGGCAGCTGCATTTCCCTGAAATTAAGACGTTCAAGGATTTTGTAGGTATAGGGGATGCCCGACAGCGAAGTTGCGCCATGGTCCTTCAGGAAAGACCAGAATTCTGCTTCCAGCAGGCTCTTTGACGTTAAAAGGATGGTTGCTCCCCTGATGACATGGCTGTTGATCACGGAGAGGCCATAGGCATAACTCATGGGTAAGGTGGTGATGGGCCGATCATTTTCGTCTATCGACAGGTACGCGGCAATCGATTCGGCATTGGCTTCCAGGTTCCCGTAACTGAGGCGCACCAGTTTCGCACTGCCGGTACTGCCCGAGGTTGATAAAAGCATCGCCAGGTCAGGATGCAACGGGCAGGCAATATTTCTCGCCGGCTTAACGAGCGAATACCCATGTCCGGAAAAAACGGCGTCAGCCTGCGGGAACTCCGCCCTGCGGTTGCCGGGCAGCCAAAGATAGGATGGTTTGTATGTTTCGACGAGACCGGCAAGGAAAGAACTGCTGATCTTTGCGTCGAGCATCACCGGGACCACATGACCAGCAAGAAAAGACAGGTACCCTGCGAACGATCCGATGGTGTTCCTGCACAGACAGAATACAAGACAGCGGTCGCGAATGACCGCCATGACGGAGCTGGAAAAATCGGTGACTTCCCCATAGGTCATCCGGGTACCTTCGTCGGTAATGACGGCTGTATGGCCTTGTGGATGTTGGATGTTGAAAGGCAGCATAAACCCGTCGTTATTTCAGCGATAAATATTTTTTCCTGATGTTGTACGCAACCTGTTCCGGCAGCAGTTCATGCTGTTCCAGCATGTAACGATACTCCCCGGCAGGTTTGAATTTATCTTCAATGCCAAGCCTAAGCAGCGGCGGGTGCTCCTCCAACGGACCCAGGTATTCGGCGATGGCACCGCCCAATCCTCCTGTCACGGAGTGTTCCTCGACCGAAACAAGCAGTTTTGCTGTTTTTATTTCACGATCGATGGTTTGCGTATCCAGGGGCTTGATGGTGTGCACATCAATTACGGTGGCCGAAATACCCTGTTTTTCCAGGATCCCTGAAGCCTGCAACGCATGGGCCACCATCGAACCGGTTGCTATGATGGCCAAATCGGCACCCTGAACGAGCGTAATCGCTTTGCCTGGCTGGAAATCATAATCTTCGTGGTAAACGACCGGGTTGTTCATGACACCGGTAAGCCGGAGATATACCGGGCCGTCGTATTCTACAGCAGCAAGGACTACCTTGACAAGTTCCGTACAATCGGCGGGGGAGAGGATCAAAATGCCCGGGATCGCCCGGATGATGGCCAGGTCCTCCAGGCAATAATGGGTGTTCCCGAAAATGCCCATGGCGAATCCTGAACCCAGGCCGACCAGTTTAACATTTCTTTGCATCGATCCCATGAAATGGCGCACCGGTTCACAGGCCCTGAGCACTGAAAAGGTGGCGAAGGAGATCGCAAAGGGGATAAAATCCTCCGTGGCAAATGCGGCGGAAATCCCCAGCATGTTCTGTTCGGCGATGCCCGTATTTACAAGTCTTTCGGGATATGCTTTTCCAAAACGCTCGAGTCCTGCAATTTTTCCCAGGTCGCTGGTTATAGCCATTATTCTCCCTTTTTCTTTGGCAATTTCAAGGAGGGCATGCCCAAGGGTGCCGCTTTGCCCGAGCAGCGACCAGATCCGGATGTTGGAAGTGCTAAACTGTATCATGCCGGTGGTTTATTTCGGGTATTTCAGCCATTGCCTTTTCGAAATTTTCCTGTGTCAGGACGCTGTGATGCCAGGTATTGTTGTTTTCCATGAAGGAGACTCCTTTTCCCTTGATGGTTCGGGCAAGGATCACGCGGGGCATTTGTTCATCTGCGGGCCGTGTCAATGCATCCAGAAGTTGAGCGATATTGTGCCCGTCGTCCACGATGATGACCTCCCAGCCGAAGCCCTTCCATACCTGGTTGAGATCCACCCGCATCACATCGGAGGTCTTCCCGTCCGATTGCATCGAATTGAGGTCGACCAGCGCAGTGAGATTTGATAATTTGAAATGGGAAGCCGACATTGCTGCTTCCCAAACCGATCCTTCATTGCATTCGCCGTCACCCAGCAATACATAAATGGCATAAGGATTACCTGATTTTTTTGACGCAAGGGCAAGCCCGGCCGCATAGGAAAGGCCAAAACCCAGCGTTCCGTTCGAATATTCTATTCCCATCCCGGGGTTGAATGAAGCGGCACCCGGCAGCGGTCCCCCGTTCAGACCAAAGGTTAAAAGCTGCGCTTCGCTGATGATCCCCCTCGCCTCAAGGGCACAATAGTGGGCCAGCGAACCATCTCCCTTGCTTAAGATGAAGCGGTCCCTGTCTTTCCATTCCGGGCTTCCGGCGTTGATCCGCATGACGCCGCAATAAAGGGTGGCCAGCATTTCAATGATGGAAAGGCATCCGCCAAGGTGCGTGCCCTTCGACCCCGCGCCAAGTGCCATCCTGAGCACATTCCGTCGCATCCGCAGGGCGGCCGGTTCGCATCGGGCGATCGTTTCAATACCCGTTTTCATGGCAAACCTCCGTCGACACGAATAAGCTGTCCCGAAATATGTGCCGACAGGTCCGAAGCCAGGAAAAGTGCGGTTGCCGCAATGTCGGAGGGCTGTCCGATGCGTTTGACACCGCCTGTGGGAATTTTTCCCCTGATCACTTCAGGAATACAAAGGATCATATCGGTGCCGGTCATCCCTGGTGCAATGGAATTGGCCCTGATCCCTGATTTAGCGAACTCCGCTGCAATCACCTTTGTCCAGCAGATCATGGCGGCTTTCGATGCACCATAGACCGATTGGCCTTCGTTTCCGTCCATACCGGCGGTGGATGAAATGTTGATGATGCTTCCCGATTTCTGCCTTACCATGAATTTCACAAGGTATTGTGTCAGGATAAAAGGAGAAAAAAAATTGATTTCAAAGACCTCCTTCAGTTTGCCGGGGGGCGACATCTGGAAAAGGGCGTTGTACCCGATTGCCGCGTTATTGACCAGTACATCGACAGGCAGGCCTGATGCCGCGATCTGTTTTACTGCGGTTTTGAGTTCGGTCGTATTGGAGGCATCGAAGTACAGCGGGATAATCGTAACGGAATGTTTTTCGGAAAGCAGCCGTGTGAATTCGGAAAATGCTGCCGTTTCCCTGCGTGTGCAGGCAAACACGCCTGCGCCATGGGCAACGAACGTTTCAAGGACCGCTTTGCCAATCCCCCTGTTGCAGCCGGTTATCACTGCGGTTTTGCCCTCCAGGAGCCTAAACCCTGACATCATATTTCCTTAAAATTTCATACCCGATCGTAAAAGAGTTGAAGCGGATGATATCGTCCGTTTCCATCATGATGTTGAACATCTCCTCCAAACCGGCGATCAGTTCCATATGGCCGACGGAATCCCATGCATCCACTCCCTGGTAAGCCAGTCCGGGCAATGCTTCCCCGGTCACGCCAAATGTCGCGATGAAGAGTTGTCTGTATTTTTCGTCGTTCGTCATAAAATTAATTTATTCCCTGTTTGTAGAGGCGCGAAAGATAGATATTTTCGGGATTGATCATGGGATCGTCCGAAAGCTTTTTAAAAGTAAACCATTCTCCCTTGCCTGTAGAGACGAAACCCAGGTTGTGAAGAAGCCCCATCTCCCTGCTGTTAAGTCTATTGTTGTTAAAACCGGCATGTCTCACCATGCAGATGTTTTCATTTTTCAAGGCTTGAATCACCGTTTTCAACAGGTAGTACACGTTGCGTTTTTTCAAACTTTTATCAAACAGGGTCTGCTCGATGAAGGCCACCTGCCCGGTCACGCTGCAGATCACCTGGCCCCGCAGGATGTTGTCGCGGTCAAGGAACTGGAAGGAGCGGTAGGTAACCGCGTAGGGGTTTTTCCGGATTCGCCAGTTAAGGTAGGCGTCATCCTGCTGCAGGAAGAGGAGCCTGCCTGGTGTCGCGGCTCTTTGAAAGAGACCGGTGTTGTCATTGATTGCCTGATCGATATGATAATACTGCTTCCGGGTAAGATGAAGAAACTGCCTGGCAGAATAAGCATAGGACAACCCGGCGAGAAGGGCCATATTAAGTTTCTGCAGAGCGCGTGACCCCGGTTTGGCTGTCATTTGTTTATAAGTCGCAACCGGGTTCAGCACCAGCACGGCATAGAACGATTTGAAGGCATTGTCGAACCCCAGCCGCCTGTAGGTTGCCGGGATGTTGTTGAAACCCCACAGATATTTGACACCAAGCTTCATGCATTCATCTGTCAGAAGGGTAAAGAGTTCCTTCAGAATATCGGTATTTTTATAGTTACCGATGGCCCTGATGTCAATCAGGGTGTCCTCGCCCTTGGCGGCAAGGATCGTGTGCCCGTCGGCGGAAATCATTTGATGGATGATGACGCATTGTATCCCGGCAAGAACCGGTTCCTTTCCTAATTCCACCTCCCATGCCCCGGCGTAAATGGCTTTACGGCCTGGTCCCTCCAGGAATTCCCAGCGGAACCGGTGAAAATCCCTGGCCGTTTTACACCCGGGAGCGTTGATTCCACAGGTATTGTTAAAAAAGTCATTGACTGTTATATACTCGGATTCCCTAATCAACCGTATTTCCATATGCATGATCAAAGGTAAAAAAAATCAAGTTCAAAACCGTTTTCTGCGATGTGAAATTACAGGTTAAATCACTGCCTGTTTTATAGTCGCAGTTGCACCCCGATGCACCTGAACCGGTCACTGAAGGCGATAAAATGGGATAACCCTGGTCAGGATGATTGATGTTGCCAGGTGATTGCATTGAAAACGGGGAGAGGAACCTATAGTGGATCAGCATGATATTCCGTGCTATTTAACCTCAATTTAACATTGGACTGAATAATCCCTGGATATTTAATAATTCATTAACGTCCGGGTAATTCAGATGGAATAGTTTTGACCGAAATTACGCTGGAGGCTGTCGTATTCAACAATTAGCTCATTACGGGCGTGTTGTGTATTTTATTTTTTGTCAGGGGGAGTATAAACTGAAAATTTATTAATAAATCTGAACGATGAACCAAACATTATTACAACAAACCATCCAGGGACAAAGGTTCGCAGATGCGAAAGCTAAACCATTGGAAACAGAATTCCTTCCGGATCCCGCCAAAATAAAAATTCACCATACCAGGCTAAGATCAGTCGCCGTGGCAGTGATGTCCTTAATTATTCTGATCACCTTCGAAAGAGGAACAAGTTGGGGACAGGTTAAAACATATAATGGTTCATTGCAGGCGCAAACGAACAACGATCCGCCTGCTTTTACTCCGGGCAGGCTGGTCGTTTTAAAGACCACGACAACGATCAGTAAATCTTCATCACCTGTTGTATTGCAGGAAATCTCAACTTCAGGAATACCGGGAGCGACGGTTATCATCCCTTCTTCTGTTACAGACAATTTCCCTTTCCAGACATCCGGGGTATATGGCGGTTCTGAAGGTTTTCTGACTAACTCCACCGACGGGAGGTATCTAATGATGGGAGGGTACGGAACCTCTTCAATTTTTACAGACATTACCGCCACTGCATCGTTGTCGGTTCCCAGGGTGATTGGTGAAGTCACACAGTCGGGATGTTACGTGCAGGCCGGAACCAGTAACACATTCTTTAACCAGAATGACATCCGGGGGTGCGTTTCCGATGGCGTAAACTTCTGGGCATCAGGTGCCTCCAGCGCGGGTATTGATGGTATTGATTATTTTGGGCCGGGCATACAGGCCGGACTGGGTACCCTGGCAACCAATCCTCCCAAGGCATACGGGTTGAGGATATTCGGAGGAAGCATCTATTTCTCCACGCAAAAGCAATACAATGCACTTCCCAATAATAATTTCGGAATTTTTAAAGTTACAGGATCACCGACGGCGAATCCTGTAACGATCACACAGGTTATCAATACGGGGGCCAACATCCCTGAGGACTTTTCGTTCAACCCGACACTGGATGTATGTTATATAGCCATCAACCTGAACAGCAGCAATGGCGGAATTCAAAAGTGGACCAAAACAGCGGGAGTTTGGAGCCTGGCCTATACCCTGGGCACCGGTACAACCAACATCGGAGCCTATGGCTTAATTGCCGATTATTCGGTACCAGCCACCCCTGTATTGTACGCAACTACATTTGAAAACGCCGGCAACAGGGTGATCAAAATCACCGATAACGGGTCTGCAGCAAGTTCCCCGTCAACAACACTGGTGAGCGCAGTTACAGGGGTCTATTATAAAGGAATTTCCTTTTCACCCGTCGATTCCGGAATTCCGGTCGTTAATCTCACCATCAGCACCAACACCGGTTCGGAAGCCGGCGCCACGGCGATCACGGTGACAGCCTGGGCTTCCTCCCCGGTTACTTCAACGCAAACAGTTTCCCTCGGCGTTTCAGGTGCAGGAATAACAACCGGTGATTACACCCTTTCCAATTCCACCATCACCATCCCGGCGGGATATGCTACAGGTACTGTGACCTTTACGGTAGTTGATGATGCCATTCTTGAACCAACGGAAATCGCCATCCTGACGATCAGCAACCCATCCGCCGGCCTGGTACTTGGGCTGACAACCTCACAAAGCATCAGCATCCTGGACAATGACAACACAGCGCCCACCATATCCATAAATACTGCCACAACCTCTGATTATGTTGATGGAGGTGCAACCATATCCCCCGCAAGTCCTTTTACCTTAAGCGGCGTGATTGCCGACAGTACGGACCCGGGTAAGATATCAGGAATTGATTTTGCCATCTTTGACGCGGAAACTGCCGCTCCGGGGCTGACACTGACCGCAACCAGCAGCAACACTGCCGTCGTGCCCAACGCCAACCTGGCACTTACAGGAACAGGTTCCATCCGTAACCTTAAAATAACGCCCGTAGGTGTCGGGTATTCCAATATATCCGTCACGGTGAGCGACGGGGTCAACAATACGACCTACCTGGTCGCATATGCTGCCTCAGCCCGCACGCCGGATATCTTTCCTGCCCGTACCTTCTGGCACACGGGAATGTCGGATGCGTCGGATGGGATAGCGCTCGACGACAATTATTACATGAGCGGGGATGATGAATTTGACTACATCAATGTCTATTCAAGATATGCATCCGGATCTCCGCTCGTTTCCTATGACTATTCATCAAACCTGGCCCTGCCCGATCCGGCGCATCCTGAAGTGGATGTGGAGGCAGCAACCCAGAGCCCATCGGTATCCGCCAGGAAATACTGGTCAGGCTCCATGAGCAACGGTGCCTCTCCCTTTCCAAACAAACCGAACCGCGACCGCCTGTTTGCCACCAATGTAACAGGAACGGGTTCTTCCACAGCCTTCAACTTTGGCGGATATGTGAATCTCCGGATCCCGCTGCTTGCCTGGGGAGATGCAAACGGTTACAATTTTACAGCTTCCGCGGCAGCTGGTGTCGATTCGAAGGCTCCCAACGGACTCTCCCTGGAAGGGATGGTATTTGGACCGGATAACACCACCTTGTATCTTGGCATGAGGGCTCCCCTGGTGCCAACCACGAATCGCACCAACGCCGTCATCGCTCCAATCCTGAATTTCGAGACCTGGTTCAATAACGGCAATCCGTCAGGTAACCCTACATTTGGCGCTCCCATCGAATTGAACCTGGGTAACCGGGGCATCAGGGACATCATCAGGCTTTCCAATGGAACCTACATCCTGATTGCAGGAGATCCCGGGGAGATTCTGCCTTGCGATATTTTTAAATGGACAGGGTATGCGGCAGATGCGCCGGTGCTGGTGCCCAGTGCGGCAACCGGGGTGTTGAAAATGGAAGGACTAATTCCTGTCTATACCAATTCTCAGTTATCGTTGTCACAGATGCAGGTTGTTACTGATGGCGGGGATGTTGTGTTATATAATGATGGTTTTGCGGCAAAGGACCTGGTGGCCAGGCTGCGGAAATTCAGGTCGGATGTTCTAACCGGCCTGGACCTGGATATCTGCACCGGCTTTACGGCAACAATTACCACGAACGGGAACACTACTTTTTGCCAGGGTGGGTCGGTAACCCTAACTGCAGCAGGCGGAACCAATGTGAATAACACCTACCTGTGGTCAAACGGGTCCACCGCTTCCTCTGTTACCGTCAATTCTGCAGGCACCTATACCGTTACTGTGAATCATGCCGGTTTATGCACCAGTACTGCTTCGGTTTTAGTAACGGTTAATCCATTGGGGCAGGTCAACCAGCCCCTAAACCAGGTTGTTTGCAACGGCAGCAACACAACGGCTGTCATCTTCGGCACCACAAATACGGGAGGAACCACCACTTACGCCTGGACCAACAATAATCCGGGAATAGGACTCGCTGCTTCAGGGACCGGCAACATTGCCATATTTACTGTGTCAAACAGCGGTACTGCCCCGGCAATTGCCACGATTACTGTCACACCGGTCTATTCAAACGGGGGTATCAGTTGTTCAGGCCCTTCCAAAACCTTTACCATTACTGTGAATCCAACGGCACAAGTCAACCAGCCGGCAAACCAGGTCGTGTGTAGCAATACAACCACTGCAGGGATCACCTTTGGGACAGGCAACAGTGGCGGAACGACGACCTATTCCTGGACAAACTCGACTCCTTCCATCGGACTGGCTGCAACAGGTGCAGGGAATATTGCAGCCTTTACTGCCGTAAATACCGGGAATGCCCCGGTTGTCGCAACGGTTGTTGTAACGCCGACATTCACCAACGGGAGTACAAGCTGCAGCGGTACCGGTAAAACTTTTAATATTACGGTCAATCCGTTGCCGGTTCCTGCCATTACCGGGACTGCCAGCCTGTGCGTAAACTCAGGGTATTATAATTACGTTACCGGGGCAGGAATGTCAAACTATACCTGGACGATCTCCGCTGGAGGAGCCATCACTTCAGGCCAGGGTACAAACAGTCTCATGGTAAGCTGGAATAGCACAGGAGCGCAGTGGGTTGCGGTGACCTATACCAACACCTACGGATGCAACGCATCAGGACCAACCCTACTGAATATTTCAGTAAACCCGCTGCCGGCTGCAGCCGGAGTTATTACGGGAACCGCGGCCATTTGTGCCGGAATGACTGGTGTTGCGTACTCCGTTGGCCCGGTTCAGAATGCACTTAGTTACGTCTGGTCACTGCCCCCGGGTGCTTCAGTTGCATCTGGCAACGGCACCAGCAACATCACTGTAAATTATCAGTCAAATGCCGTATCAGGGAACATCACCGTTGCAGGAAACAACCTTTGTGGCAACGGCGCCCTTTCACCGAATTTCCAGGTTACTGTCAATGCATTACCAACGGCGGCCGGGGCAATTTCAGGATCCGGGAGCGAATGCCAGGGAACAACTGGGGTCATCTATACCGTACCCCCGGTCAGCAATGCAACAAGTTACGTATGGAGTGTCCCTGCCGGGGCTGCTGTTGTTTCCGGAAGCACCACCAATACGATCACGGTTAATTATGGCATGAACGCTGTTTCAGGGAATATTGCTGTTTATGCCTCCAATTCCTGCGGAAACGGAACCGTTTCACCCTCATTGACCGTGACGGTGAACCCGATCCCTTCCACTCCGCTGGTGACTACTGCGGGAGACATTCTCACAAGCAGCGCACCCGCCGGAAATCAATGGTATTACCAGGGATCTCCATTGCCCGGTGCCACAGGCAAGGTTTTCCATGCCACACAGACCGGCTGGTACTGGACCGTGGTCACCCTCAATGGTTGCAGTTCTGATTCTTCCCACCATCATTATATCCTGATGGTGGGGGAACCACAACTGGTGGCAGGGAATGTTGAAGTTTACCCGGTGCCAAATGACGGGAGGTTTACTGTCTCGTTAACCAACTTCTCAACCGAAGCTGTAAATATCGAAGTGTATTCCAACCTTGGCATGCGGATCTATGAATTGGAAAATGTCCGGGTTCCGGGCAGGCTTGACCAGGTTATTGATATCAGGCCGGCAGCGGGTGGGTTGTATACAATCGTAATACGAAACAGCCGTCTGGAGATTGTTAAAAAGCTGATCATCAGCAGGTAACTATGTGTTAACATTCCGGGAAAAGGTTGCTTCAATACCACGGGGCAGCCTTTTTCAATTTTGTGTTTCCTGCTACATTCAATAATTCATATGATGGCATCTGCGAACAGGGTTTAAAAAAAGTACATTTCACTTTTACCTGGAGATTATGGAAAGCTGACCCGAAAAAACTACCTTTGCCTTGCCATTCGTATGATCCGGCGGCATGTTTTCTTACACGATCATTGAGTCCGACAACCTAATTTCAATGAGAGGAATAAAAACGGGCATCACAAGTATTTTGATATTTTTCTGTTTTTCAAGCCTGTACGGACAAAAGTTTGACAGCCTCGCCTTGTTACCTCCCATGGGCTGGAATGACTGGAATGCATTCAAATGCAGCATCAATGAAACAATCATACGGGAAGTCGCCGATGCCATGGTCACCAATGGCATGAAAGATGCGGGTTATATTTACATCATCATTGATGACTGCTGGCAAAAAGCAAGGGATGCAAAAGGTAACATTCTGGCGGATCCGGTGCGTTTCCCTGGTGGTATGAAAAATTTAGGTGAATACCTTCACGCCCTGGGATTCAAATTCGGCATTTATTCTGATGCGGGGTCCTCCACCTGCCGCGGAAGACCCGGTAGCAAGGGATTCGAGTACCGGGATGCCCTGACATACGCAGAATGGGGGTGCGATTACCTGAAATATGACTGGTGTTCGCATGGGACGCAGGATGCAGTATCATCTTACCAGCTCATGTGCGACGCATTGTGTACGGCAGGCAGACCGGTGGTTTTCAGCATCTGCGAGTGGGGAAAAAACAAGCCATGGGAATGGGGAAAGGATGTTGGTCATTTATGGCGGACAACTCCCGATATCATCAACTGTTTCGATGGCAGGAACATCTGGGGTGGAATGGGCATCCTTCAAATCATCGACCGTATGGCGGCAGTTGGCAGTTTCTCCGGGCCCGGCCATTGGAACGATGCCGACATGCTCCAGGTCGGCAACGGGAAACTTAGTCCAGCCGAGGAAAGGTTGCATTTCAGCATGTGGGCCATGTTTTCGGCTCCCCTGATCGCAGGAAACGACGTTCGCAATATGTCCGCTGAAACACTTTCCAACCTGACCAACGGGGAAGTTATTGCTGTTGACCAGGACCGCCTTGGGGTATCGGCCATCCGCCGGGTAAAAAAGGGTGACCTGGAAATTTGGTTCAAGCCGCTTGACCGCGGCGAATTTGCTTTCTGCCTGCTAAACAGGGGATCAGGAACCATCTCTTTTGATCAGGACCTCATGGCCGGCACGAATGCAACCTATCCGGTTGATGGTATTTTTACAATCCGGGATTTATGGAAGCACAAAGTCATCGGGGCCACGGGCGAAAACCTCAAAGGAATCCTGGCACCCCATGATGTACTCCTGGTAAAACTAATCCCCGGCACGAACTGATTTAAAATACACCGTTCACGTGGCGTGTTTGATGAAACAATGTTAAATAATATTGACATTTATTGAAAAACCTTCCCGGCCGCCGCGACCACAAAACTGGTCATCCTGTTTTTTAAATCCTTCTTTATCAACGGAGTCCGTTTAACCTGTTTTGAAGAGGATGACCTGTCATCCGCATCCGCTGGGTTCCCGGCAATTTCGCCCAGCACGCGGATTAGGGTGTCAACATCTTCTTCGGTGTTTTCGATGCCAAGACTAACCCGGAGAACCCCGGGAAGGTTCACCCACGGCAGGAGGGTCAGGAGTATGCGCTGGAACCGTTCGAGGCCATGACCTACGCCCAGGAGATGCTTGACCAACAGGTGCGCGCAATGACAACCATACCGCACGCCGATGCCCCCTCGCTGTACGAGTTCCCTGGCCAGTTTGTCGGGCATCATGCCCTTCATGCTGAATACGATGACACCGCCCTTTTGGGAGAACCGGGGTGAATCAGGGTCCTTTATCCCATATATCCGGATGCCGGGTATCTGCACAATTCCGATCAGGGCACGCCGGGTCAGTGCCTGCTCCTCATCCATGATCACATCCATGCCAACCCGTTGCAGGAGCACCAGGGCTTTGCCCAGGGCTGCAATCCCCTCGGCGTTTTCTTCGCCCGAAGAACTGATCACCTCCATTTCAGCCTTGTCGAAGGCAAGCAGTCCCTTCCTGACAACCAGCGCTCCGCTTCCGAACGGCGCATAGGCTTTATGGGCGGAGAAACAGAGGTAGTCGATCCCGCATTTTTCCATATCGACCTTGCGGTGAGCTACCCATTGGGCTGCATCCACCAGCAGGCGCGCCCCGTATTCATGAACGATGCGGCTGATCTCCGCCATGTCGTTGTATATGCCAAGCACATTCGATGCGCCGCTCACTGCCACGAGCCTGATTATCTTATTTCCATACCGGCCATCCCGGTTGTAGGCAAATAACAATGCCTCCAACTGCCTCAAATCGATGACGCCGTCACCATCAATGGACAGCCGGATCATCTCATGGCCGGGCAATAAGCGCCATGGAAGGTCGTTCGAGGTGTGTTCCAGCAGGGTAGTGATCACAACCCGTTCCTCACCGTTTGCAGGCTCCCGGCCGAGGCTTTCGGCAGCCAGGTTGATGGCTTCGGTCGTATTGGAAGTGAAAATGACGTCATAGTTATCGGGGGAGGCATCCAGTGCTTTGGCACAAATGGACCGTACCTCCCGGATGAGTTCCCGCTGACATGGCCGGGGCTGCCGCCAGGTCCGGCGAACCGCATTCCAGATGGGGGTGAAGGTAGGGGTGCTTGCGGCATTGTCAAGGTTGATGAATGGACTGGAGCCCTCCCGGGTAGGGACAGGATGATTCCGGCCAATGTGGCTTTTCCTGAGTTCTCCGAGCAGTTGTCGTCCGGTATATGCCTCAAGCTCATCGTGGTAAAGTATCCCGGCAGCATCGCATGGTTCGGAATCCGCGTCGGCGAAGGGGTTAAATCCGTATTGCCTGATTATTTGCAATGCCCTGGCAAATGCAATGATATTGATGATGGCGGGTGTGCCGGCCTCAAAACGTTGCGGCGCGCCTGCCCATATGATCCAGCCGGGGGCGGTAAGCCTGGCTGTTCCCCCGCCCGTTCGTGAAGGTGCGCCTTTCGGCAATGCATTTTTTTTGATGGCCATGGCACATATCCCCAGCGGCAAACAGATTTCCGCGCCTGTCAGACACTGGTAATTTTTATCTTCCAGTTGCGACTTGAGCGCTGCTGCCCCGGCCGGGGATGAAAAGATGAGAACAAATATCTTTTTATCCAGCCCAAGGTAATCCAGGACGATGTCCCGGGCCTGCTCGAATAACCGGGTGGTCACCAGCGAGTTGTGTCCGCTGCCACGGTGAACGTTCGAATAGGTCTCCAACGCTGCATATACACCTTGCTCAAGTGCCGCAAATGCTTCAATTTTGTTATTTTTCATGGGATATTATTCAGGTTGTCATAGGAATTGCAGGTCGTTCAAAATTACTCGTTTTTCATTCCGTGCGATGTGATCAACTTGCATTTGTAAAAGTTGAATTGCATCATGTTAGATGCATGTTCTCCGGATCGTTACAATCATCCTTCTGTGAATTATGATAAATTTCAATAATCTTTTCCAGGGATACAAAGGTTGCCTGGTGGTTTTTCCGAAGAAATACAAAGCTCCTTCGAACAGATCAATTTTATGATGAAAGGTCTCCGGAATCATTTAACAGCGAACTTTGGACAGCCGTATGCATTCATATCTGATGATAGTCAAATATGTCACTAATGTCATATTTAAGAATTTGATTATTAGTCATATATGAATTATTTTATTGTTTGTATAGCCTAAAATCGTAATTTTGCAGCCTGATCATCTTTCAGAAAACTGAATATAAACATAACCAATCGTAACCTGGTTTTTTTTATGCGATTCCGAATCATAGTTCTGGCCAAACAGGTCCCCGATACAAGAAATGTAGGCAAGGATGCCATGAAAGCCGATGGTACGGTGAACAGGGCAGCCCTGCCGGCCATTTTCAACCCTGATGATCTTCATGCGCTGGAGCAGGCGCTCAGCATCAAGGATAAGATTCCCTATGCCGAGGTGATCCTGCTTACCATGGGACCCACCCGTGCCGCCGAGGTCATACGCGAGGCCATGTACCGGGGCGCCGATCATGGCTTCCTGATCACCGACCGCAAGTTTGCCGGTTCGGACACGCTGGCCACTTCCTATGCGTTGTCGCTCGCGGTGAAGAAGCTGGCCCCATACCACCTGGTGATATCCGGGCGCCAGGCGATCGACGGTGATACCGCCCAGGTTGGCCCGCAAACAGCCGAGAAGCTGGGTATCCCGCAGATTACCTATGCGGAAGAGATCCTTTCGCTTGACGCGAAGAAAATCATCGTCAAGCGCCGGCTTGAGAGGGGAGTGGAAGTGGTGAACTCCACCCTGCCGGCCCTCATCACGGTGCACAGTTCGGCGCCTCCCTGCCGCCACCGGATCGGCAAGCTGCTGATGAAATACAAGCATGCCCGCACCATAACCGAGTTGCAGAATGAAACCAAGGACTATACCGAACTTTATAACGAACGGCCCTACCTGCTCATCGAGGAGTGGTCGGCGGAAGACCTGAAAGCCGATCCCGAAAGCCTCGGGTTGTCGGGATCACCTACAAAGGTGAAAAAGATTGAAAACGTGGTATTCCAGCACAAGGAATCGAAAATCCTCAGCAATTCCGATAAGGATATCGAAAAACTGATGCAGACGCTCATCAGCAGCCACATCATCGGGTAGAAAAACAGGTTATCCACTGAAAATCATTATACTGTGAACAATATATTTGTTTATTGCGAAGTAACCGAAGAGCGGTCGATTGCCGATGTAAGCCTTGAGCTGCTGTCGAAAGGCCGGAAACTGGCCGACGACCTGAAAGTTAAACTCGAAGCCGTTGTCATCGGGCATAAGGTTGTCAAACCGGAGGCCCTGCTCTACCCCTTCGGCGTGGATGTGATCCATTATGCCGACGATGAAAAGCTCTTCCCCTATACAACGCTTCCGCACACCAGCCTCATCATCGAGTTGTTCAAAAAAGAACACCCGGAGATCGTATTGTTCGGCGCCACCAGCATCGGACGCGACCTTGCCCCGCGGGTGGCCTCGGCGCTCCGCTGCGGCCTGACCGCCGACTGCACCAGCCTGGAAATCGGGGACCATTTCGAAAACAAGACGCAGACCGAATTCAAAAACCTGCTTTACCAGATCAGGCCCGCATTCGGCGGCAACATCATTGCCACGATCATCAACCCCGAAACCAGGCCGCAGATGGCCACCGTGCGCGAGGGGGTGATGAAGAAGGAGGCTTACTCCGTGAAATACAAAGGGAAACTCATAAAAATGGATGCGAGGAGCATCCTCAGGGACGAGGATTTCGCCGTTACCATCATCGAGCGGCACCTGGAGAAGAGCAGGATCGACATCAAAAATTCGCAGGTGATCATAGCCGGGGGATACGGGGTGGGTTCAAAAGAGAATTTCAAGCTGCTGTTCGACCTTGCCGAAATCCTGGGTGCACAGGTGGGCGCTTCGCGCGCGGCCGTGGATGCCGGGTTTGTGGAACACGAGCGCCAGGTTGGACAGACGGGAGTCACTGTCAGACCGAAACTCTACATCGCCTGCGGCATCTCGGGGGCGGTGCAGCACCGCGCCGGCATGGACCAGTCGGCCCAGATCATTTCGATCAACACCGATGCAGGCGCCCCCATCAACCAGATCGCCGATTATACTATCATCGGCAGCGTGGCCGATGTAATCCCCAAAATGATCAAGTATTACAGGAAAAACTCGAAGTAAACACCATCATGGAAAATTTCTATACCGACAATCCACATCTCAGGTTTCACCTTACCCATCCGCTGATGGCCAGGATTGTGAAACTGAAGGAGTCAGATTACAACCAGAAAGACAAATTCGATTTCGCGCCGCTTGATTTCGAAGATGCCATCGACAGTTACGACAAGATCATGGAGATCATCGGTGCGATCAGCGGGGATATCATTGCCCCGAATGCCGAATCGGTTGACAAGGAGGGTCCGCAGCTTGTGAAAAACGAAGTGATTTACGCACCCGGCACCCGGCAGAACTACGATGCGTTGGTCAGGGCGGGCCTGGTAGGTTTCACACTTCCACGCGAATACAACGGGCTGAACATGCCCCATGTTCCCTACGTGATGTCGGGCGAGATCGTTTCGCGCGCCGATGCAGGATTTGCAAATATCTGGGGATTGCAGGACTGCGCAGAGACCATCCTCGAATTTGCCTCCGATGAACTGAAAGATGAATTCCTGCCCCGTTTCAACAAGGGGGCCACGGCAGCCATGGACCTTACCGAACCCGACGCGGGTTCCGACCTCCAGGCGGTACAGCTGAAAGCTACCTACGACACCCACCGTCACCGCTGGCTGCTCGACGGGGTCAAGCGTTTCATCACCAACGGCGATGCCGACATTTCGCTGGTCCTTGCACGATCAGAAGAGGGAACAACCGATGCCCGCGGACTTTCGCTCTTCGTTTACGACCGGAAGGATAAGGCAGTTACCGTCAGGCGCATTGAAAACAAGCTTGGGATCAAGGGATCCCCGACCTGCGAACTGGTATTCCGCCATGCGCCTGCAAAACTCATCGGCGATACCAAGCTCGGGCTTATCAAATATGTCATGTCGCTGATGAATTCAGCACGGCTGGGTGTGGGGTCGCAGTCGGTCGGCCTCGCCGAGGCTGCTTACCGCGAATCTTACAAATATGCCACGGAACGCGAACAGTTCGGGAAATCGATCATCAAGTACCCGGCTGTTTACGAGATGCTCACCAACATGAAGGTGAAGATCGACGGGATGCGATCGCTACTTTACGAAACGGCCCGGTATGTGGACCTCTACAAATGCTACAATTTTGCTTTCAGGGAGCGCAAACCCGAGGCCGACGAACGCCAGGAGGCCAAAACCTACCAGAAGCTTGCCGACATGTTCACCCCGCTGCTGAAACTGTATTCGAGTGAGGCTTGCAACCAGATCGCCTATGATGCTATCCAGATTTTCGGCGGTACCGGTTACATGAAAGACTTCCCGATCGAAAGGATATACCGCGATGCGAGGATCACCTCGATTTATGAAGGCACCTCGCAGTTGCAGGTGGTCGCAGCCATCCGCTACGTGGGGAATGGAGGGTATCTTTCCGCCATGCGCGACAGGGCAACCTTCCCGGTGAAACGTGAACTGGAATACCTCAGGAGCTCGCTTGAAAAAATGACCGAGCAGTTTGCCAAAACCGTCGAGAAGATCAGCGAATACAACGACAACGAGTATTTCGATTTCCATTCGCGCAGGCTGGTCGAAATGGCGGCCAACATCCTGATCGGCTACCTGTTGCTGTATGATGCAAACCGAAGCGATGCCTATACCCTGAGCGCTGATATCTTCATCCGCAAAGGCCGCGCCGAGAACGTGGCGGCCGTCAGTTTCATCAACAACTGCCACCCGAAAGAGGTGAACGATTACAAGCTTTAACAGGTGCCTGCAGATAAGATTACAGACAGAGTATTTCAATTACTTGCCCTGTATGCCAGATTGCCCGGACTCCCGTTCAAACATAAAGGCTCAGAATAACCCATGGCTTCCGACTTTATTTATTCGTCGGAAATTGCGATGTATGAATTGTTTGCAAAGTAAGGTCCCTGTCGCATCGTTGAACGACAAGGTAGGCTGAAACCGGGGAAGCGCCCATCACGATGGTTTGCAGGTTAATGTGATGTGTCGCAACGGTTCCAATCCCTGAAATCCATACTTTTGTTGTCATGAAACCTAAACAATTGCTGTGAAACTCGAAACCCTGCTTGCAAACATTGTCCATTACTGTGACGTTCCCGATGACAAGGGAGCCTCCCATCTTCCCATTTATAACACCGCCACATTCGATCTGAAAAGGCAGCAGGGGAATGACAGGATTTATGACTATTCACGGTCGGACAACCCCACCCGGAACGCCCTGGAGAATATATTCTCCAGGGCCGAAGGAGGTGCCGGCTGTACCTGCACGAACACCGGGGTGAGCGCCCTGGCCCTGCTGTTTGACGTTACGCTCAGGACCGGGGATGCTGTGCTGGTGGAGAAGGATTGCTACGGGGGCACCTACCGGCTGCTGGATGTACTGAAGGAAAAAAACAACATCAGAACCAGCTATGTTGATTTTTCAAAACCGGATGAGGTTGAGCAGGTTATCACGCAGGGGGATTATAAACTGATCCTGTGTGAATCACCCACCAACCCCGGGATGAAAATCCTTGACCTGGCTGCGATTGCCGCACTGGCAAAAAAGTACGGAATCCTTTTTGCCGTTGACAACAGCCTGGCCACGTTTGCATCGCAACAACCGCTCGGTTTCGGCGCCGATTTTTCGGTGTTCTCCACCACGAAATTTGTCTCCGGCCATGGAAGTGTCACCGCAGGGGCCATCGTTTCAAAGGATCCGGATATGGTGAAAAAAGTCAGGTATTTATCGAACGCCGAAGGAAGAGCCCAGAGTCCCTTCGATGCGTTCCTGGTATCGCTTGGATTGCCAACGCTGCCCTACCGGATGAGAATACAGGAGCAGAGCACGCTGAAAATTGCAATGTTCCTGGCAACACACCCGGATGTGGTGCAGGTGAAATTCCCCGGGCTGCCTGATCACCCGCAATATGACCTTGCAAAGAAGCAAATGAAGATTATGCCGGCGGTGTTCACCGTGAACCTTGTTTCCGAATCAAAGGCAGAAGAAATGATCAGGAAATCAGAATTATTCGGGGAAAAACCTTCGTTCGGATCTTCCGATTCGAGAATGGAAATTCCGTCAAAGATGAGCCACGCAACCTTTTCTGAAGCCGACCTTGTCAAAATTGGCCTTACCAGGGCCACGGTGAGAATCTCGGTCGGACTTGAAGATACCCAGGACCTGATCGATGATATTATGCACGCCTTAAAATAAAACGCTGAATCATGAATCCATACCTGCAACCCATCCCGGTCGGGTCGCCGCTCCCGTTAAATAATTTGCACGCAGTGTCGGTCAGCCTGCCCACCATGGCCGACGTGATCGGCTATGAGGAAAATGATCCCGGGGTTACCGGCAAAATGAGGTCCGGGTACCCCCGTTTTTTCATGAACAAGCTGGTTGAAAAATTATTGGTTTATCTCAGGAAGAGACACCGGATCCCGGAGGGAATGGAAATGTTGCCTTTAATGTCCCGTAAAGCGCTTGCCATTGCCGGCCGGAAATTTAATACTTCATTTGAATTCATCGAAGAAGAAGGCTCAGTTTTTCTGCTGACCGGCACGGACAATCCCCGGCTCAAGGAGATTCAGGAATTTATTAAACATACCGGGATACTCCTCTCTTCAAGAAAGGCGGAAGATTTATTGTTTTCCAGGGGATTGATTCCCGCAAAGCAGGAGGAAGACCTATACGAACAAACCGGTGCATCCGACGCAATTAAAACAGAATTATGCCAGGCTTATGATACGGGTTCCACAAAGAACCTCTTTTTATGCAGCAGCGGGATGAATGCTGTTTACGCGGCATTTGAGGCCATTGCCGGGCTGAACAGGAATACGCGGAGGCAAACCATCCTGCAGGCAGGCTGGCTTTACGTCGATACCCTGGAAATCATCAGGAAATACAGCAATGACAGCATCGCGGTAACTTCTGTAACTGATTTTGCACGGCTCGAAGAAATAATCGTCAAAGATTTCAGTACCATTGGCGCTGTTTTTACTGAAATCCCAAACAATCCTTTGCTCGAATGCCCTCCTTTGCCCCGACTGCATGAACTTTGCATGAAATATGGCATTCCCCTGGTTGTCGATTCAACCATCGGGACCGCCCATAATTTAAATATTTTGCCGTATTGCGACCTCGCCATCGAAAGCCTCACCAAATTCGCCTGCGGGAAAGGTGATGTGCTGATGGGTGCCGTAATTGTAAATCCTGCGGGCGCGTTTGCCGGGGCTGCAAAAGAATTGCTGGAACCAAACATCATCGACCCTTATCCCGGGGATGAATCAAGACTTGCGCAAAATATCGGCGGGTATGAAGAAAGAGTGCGCGTGATTTCGGGAAACACAAAAAGGATCATTGAATATCTTTCAAAATCCCCGGCTGTAAAAGAGGTATATTCGGTTTTACATCCAAAGTCATATGAAAATTTCTTAAAGATCCGGAAACATCCGGATGCTTTGCCGGGGCTGATTTCCGTCGTATTTGAAAAAGAACTTGCCTGTTACTACGACAAACTTAACCTGCCCAAAGGCCCGAGCCTTGGTACAGAGTTCACCCTGGCCATGCCGTATGTATATTTGGCGCATTACGACAAAGTAAAAAAACCTGCAGGACGGGAAGAACTTATGCGGATGGGGTTGCACCCCGAGCTTCTCAGGATTTCCATCGGGATTGAACCGGCAGGGGAGATCATCGCAGCACTGCAAGCAGCCGGGATCTAAATGAACAGGGACAAACCATTCCGGTTTCCGGTCATTGCCTGGCCAGCCATTAGAGGGAGGCAGGTTATTCGCCATGGACTCGAATGAATGCTGCCCTGGCATAAAATAATTTAGAAATATTCTCAATATAAATTATAATATTGCAAAACCGGGTATATATTTGCATACCGTAGCAGGATATCAGAGTGAAAACATGTAAGCAGATTTTCTCCATTTTTATTCTTATGGTATTTCTAATCAATACCATAGGATATTATTTTGTCTACAGGGTAAACCAATCGGTCATCCGTTATGAGACCAGGGCGATGATCCATTCGGGTTTTCATAAGGAGCTTTTTATAATCATCAGCATCCGTAACCCTGAAACAAACAGGAATTTTAAAAAACTGGATCGGGATGAATTCTCCTATTACGGAAAATTATATGACGTCGTCAGCGAATCAGTTCATGGCAACATCATTTCTTACTACTGTTTGAATGACAGGCAGGAAGACCGGCTGCTTGCAGGATTTGAAAGGATTAAAACATTTGCTTCCACGCCCGGCTCCCGGGAAGGGTCAAAACAACTACTGTCATTTTGTCCTCATTTTCTCCTGCAGGCCCTGGTCAACGGTCACCAGGATTTATTAAAACCCGGCCAATGTATCATCAGGTATCCCCGGTATTTCACAAACCCATTTAAAACCGTCCTGAATACGGTTCCCCATCCCCCGAAATTTCCAAAAATTCTGATGAAAATTACGGATAGTCAGGCATAATCATGCCCTGATCATGCACTTTTCCTGATTCTTCACCAGTCATATCATCCTGTTGTTTCCTGGTTTATTGCTATTTACAGCATATTATTTTAACCATAAAAAATAATATTATGAAAACATATATCGTATTGCTCATCTCACTTTTCATATCAACCATTGGTTTTTCACAAAACAAACTGAGTGGAACAATTACCGATTTCGCGGATGGTAAACCAATCCCAAACGCAAATGTTTATATCCCTGACCTGAAAACAGGTGCTACAGCAGATAAAAACGGATTGTATACGATCCTGAACATTCCCGGCGGAACCTATCTTGTTCAGGCTCGTTTACTGGGATATGCAATAAAAAACGCCTTAGTTGATATTGAAAAGGATGTTTCGGAAAATTTTATTCTTTCCCCGTCGAATACAGAACTCCGGGAGGTTGTAATTACCGGAAATTCGTCGGCGATGGATCCGTCAAAAACGCCATTGACGGTCATCCAGGTGACAAACCAATACCTCAATGAACATTCAGCAACAAATGTGATCGACGCAGTCGCCACTGTTCCGGGTGTTTCGGCGATGACGAACGGACAAAGCATCTCAAAACCGGTCATCCGCGGACTGGGTTACAACAGGGTCCTTACCATCAACGACGGGGTGATGCAGGTTGATCAGCAATGGTTTGATGAATTCGGCATCGAAGCAGATCCGGATGCGGTGAACAGGGTTGAAATACTCAAAGGGCCGGGTTCATTATCCTATGGATCAGATGCCATTTCAGGTGTGATAAACCTTATTCCCGAGAAACCTTTGCCGGAGGGAGAGATCCAGGGCAATGTACTGTTCAATTACCAGTCAAACAACGGCCTGGCAGGCAACATGCTATACCTCGGAGGGACCAGAAAAGGAATTTCCTGGAGCGGACGGGTGGATTACACCATGGCACATGCCTACCAGGATAAATATGACGGTTATGTATTGAATTCACAATTCAACAACTTCAATATCGAAGGAACGGTGGGCATTCACAGGAGTTGGGGATATACCCAGCTTCATGCAAGCTACTTCGATATGGCGACCGGGATCGTTGACGGAACACGGGATTCATTGACCGGAACGCAGGTAATGGTTGTATCCTATCCAGCTTTAAACGGGGGAACACCCACCTATGTTTTTCCAACCAATCAGCAATTCAGGTCCTATACCCCCCTGGTCATCAACCAGCATATCCGTCACACGAAAGTTGTATGGGATAACAGCATCGCCATTGGCAAAGGAAGAATCACAGGGTTGTTTTCCTTTCAGAAAAACCAGCGCCAGGAGAACAACGACCCGACCATTCCCAATACTTCCGATATTTATTATTCATCAAACGGGCTGACATATGATGTCCGCTATATTTCTCCCCGGATGGGAGGGTTCAATATTTCAGGCGGGGTCAATGGTCTTTACCAGGCATCCCAAAGCCTGGGAACGCTGATGCTGATACCGAATTACAACCTGTTCCAGATCGGAGCATTTATCATTGCAAATGAAACGCTTGGGAAAGTGACACTCAGCGGGGGGATCAGATATGACACGCGAATTTTCAATGGGATTGATCACTGGGTTGACAGTTTGCAATCTCCCGTACCGGCTTTTACTCCCGGCGCGATTCATGAGTTTGAGGCCTTCAAGTCAAACTTCAGCGGCTTCTCCTTCAGCGCCGGTGCTGCGTATAACCTCACAAAAACGCTTTACCTGAAAGGAAATATTGCCAGGGGGTACCGGGCGCCCAATGTGGCCGAGTGCGGTGCAAACGGGGTTCACGACGGAACCGTTGTTTATGAAATCGGCGATCCTTCGCTAAAGCCCGAGACGAGTTTTGAAGAAGATATCGCATTCGGAATCAATTCCAAAGACATAAGCTTTGAATTGGATGGATTCTATAACAGCATCAATGATTTTATTTATGCCAACGGCCTGAAAAGTGTTTTCGGCGGAGATTCTATCAACAATTCGCTCAATGCAGCAGGTCTTGGGGCAGCCCCCGTTTATAAATATGTGCAGGGAAAAGCAAACCTGTACGGCGGGGAATTATCCCTTGATATTCATCCCTCGATGGTACCGTGGCTGGAACTGTTTACCTCGGCCAGTTATGTCAATGGCGGATTGAAAGGTGTTCCTGATTCGACGAAACACCTTCCTTTTGTTCCCCCGGCAAGGATTACCGCCGACCTGAAATTCCACATTAAAAGGATTGGCAAGGGGATCCGGAATGTTTATGTGAATTTTGGCATGGCCGATTATTTCCAGCAAAGCAATATCTACCAGCAATATGCAATCTACACCGGATTGAATACTGCCCAGACACCATATGAATATGCAGCAAGCAAGGCGGCGACTGCAGGGTATGTCTTATTCAATGCAGGTATCGGCGGAGATCTGCAAAGCAAGGGCCATACCTTCTGCAAACTGTACCTGGTGGTAAACAACCTGTTCGACACGCCATATATGGATTATATGAGCCGGTTTAAATACTATCCGGTGAACTATACGACAGGAAGGGTCGGTGTTTTCAATATGGGAAGGAATATCAGTGTGAAGGTGTTAATTCCACTGGCATTCTCCAATTAACACCAGGGGTCGGTAATCAACAGATCAGGAGGCTGTCCCAAAGGTTATGTGGCAGCCTCTTTTTCAATCGCAAACCCGGTTAACTCTTCAACAAAATAGAGCGGCCTGAATTTGATTTCTTCATATATCCGTCCGATATACTGTCCTAAAACACCAAGGAACAGAATTTGCAAACCTGCGAAAAAAAGAACCGAGGCTAAAATCGAGGACCAGCCGGTTGCTTCTTTTGAATGCAGCAAACCCCAGGTTATAACATAAATCAGGTAAAAAAAAGCAATCAGGGTCATTGAAAGTCCGAACAGGGTAATGAATTTAATGGGAACACTGGAAAAGGAAAAAATGCCATCCAATGCCAAAGAAACCAGGCTGGACAGGTCGGACACCCTGACTGCCTTCCGCCGATTTTTGTTGACTACTTCAACCTTTTAACAATCAAAGAAAAGAGGTGGTCAACCTACATCGGCTTGAGATGATAAAAACCATTGACTTGTCCACAAAAGGTACAGATTCATGCTGAACTATGCACTAACGGTACGTAAAAGATATTAACAATAATAATTAAAAAAGCCCATATTTACTGGGCTTTACGTTACTTATACAGTTTTGGTTATGTGTTCGTTTTGTGGCGGTTACTTTCCGATGCAGAAAGTAACACGTGCTTAGGATCAGGTAGTTGTGAGTACGAGGTACAAATGGGGTACAAAAAATGGCTTAAGAAACCAATACTTACTCATCAGGCAAATGCATTTCGGGATAAAATCTCCTTGACGATTTGAACAGTAAATTTGTAATTCTGCTGATCTTCATCACAATGTGTAATAATAGGGTATTTGGGATTTCTGGTCTCAATACGGATTATTGTATGACTTTTCCCGTTGCTAACAAATTTCTTCTGAAGAATATCCTCTGGAAGCCCATTTTGCATGGCAAAGTACTTCGCTTCCTCCAATGCATATGTTTCAGCGAAGTTGCGGTGTTCAGGCACATTTCCTGTTATTTTCCCGGAAAATGAAAACAAGCTAAAGGTTATGGAATCGATTGATAATTCAGCAAGTCCGTATTTTTCTTTTATTTTATCAAGTGCTGATTGAATTTCTGAACTTAGCTTAGCCATTTCCGGACGGCCAAAATTTTGAATTTGAGTCTCCATGTTATATCACGCAACAGTGTTTGTATTTTCGACCGCTTCCGCTTTCTTCTGTCCGGACCCTGATTATGGCCGGATTTTTTTCTGTACCGAGTTTTGACATTTTATTTTATGCATATTAGGAATCTGTACCCTAATTATCAGAAGTCTTGATGGAAGTCCAGAAATACGGGTAGGGAGATATCCTGTCAGATAAATCAGAATGAAGGGGTTCCAAAATCATCTTCTTTCAGAAGATCATTGATGGCTTCCTTGTCGAATGATTCAGGATCAAATTTGCCCCCTGCCCATTCAATCATTTCCTTATACTCTTTATCCCTGGGATTGGAAA